>ERZ772902.982-NODE-982-length-25089-cov-12.742670_pt1 | contig 25089 bp, 22 predicted proteins | sample MGYA00511470_ERZ772902 | MGnify/ENA primary metagenome ERZ772902 (study PRJEB29015, sample SAMEA2737717) | human gut metagenome | biome: human gut; feature: human-associated habitat; material: faeces | place: China | collected 2012 ... | reverse complement strand
GCCCTCCTCGCGGAGGGCGTGGATAGAAATCTCCATCGGTTGATCTCCCGGCGGTAGTGGGTGCGTCGCCCTCCTCGCGGAGGGCGTGGATAGAAATTTACCATCAACCTTGACCCCGTGGAAGCCCTGCCGTCGCCCTCCTCGCGGAGGGCGTGGATAGAAATAAAGAAGTAATTGACGGCATCCGCAAAGCCGTCGTCGCCCTCCTCGCGGAGGGCGTGGATAGAAATGATATATTTGCGTATAACTGGATGACCGTTATACGGTCGCCCTCCTCGCGGAGGGCGTGGATAGAAATCCGAATGGGTTTCTAAGTGCGGTGACGCTATCCGGTCGCCCTCCTCGCGGAGGGCGTGGATAGAAATACCAGCATCTTTTTGCACCTCGCTTTCCTGTGTAGGTCGCCCTCCTCGCGGAGGGCGTGGATAGAAATAGCCCATCAACCAGTGCGTGGGCATGACCACCGGTCGCCCTCCTCGCGGAGGGCGTGGATAGAAATCCAAAGTCGTATCCCAGCCGTTTGCCCTGCCTGCGAGTCGCCCTCCTCGCGGAGGGCGTGGATAGAAATTGTTTTCTGGTGAGCGTCCCAGACCGTTTAAAGACGTCGCCCTCCTCGCGGAGGGCGTGGATAGAAATGTCCTCGCTCTCCGTCTCAACGTGGATGAGGTCACCGTCGCCCTCCTCGCGGAGGGCGTGGATAGAAATCGTATGTGGTCGTTACTGCCGTTAAAGGCCGGGGAGTCGCCCTCCTCGCGGAGGGCGTGGATAGAAATTGCTTCCGGGGTCTGGCCTTGGCGTTGGCCTATGTCGCCCTCCTCGCGGAGGGCGTGGATAGAAATCTGACCGTGCGCAATACCATGGACAAGGGTCGTCAGTCGCCCTCCTCGCGGAGGGCGTGGATAGAAATAACAAGAGGGGGTGTGATAACAGATGAAAAAAGCCAGTCGCCCTCCTCGCGGAGGGCGTGGATAGAAATAAAAATCCCTTGCCCGTGCAACTGAGGGGTGTACGGTCGCCCTCCTCGCGGAGGGCGTGGATAGAAATGAAGCCTTGCAGCCGTTGGCACGCTGGGCACTGGGTCGCCTTCCTCGCGGAGGGCGTGGATAGAAATTCAAAAAAGCTATGGTAAAATCGCAGCGTCCGAAACATCCTGCGGTCTGCCGTTATTCACATACGGGTTATACCAGACATTCTGGAATATGCATCCTTCGATCCAAATGTTTTCGCACCAAATGCTCTCGCCGTTCTCCATGCGTCCCCGCAGCCGGATGCCGCAGGTCCATATTTTGTTTACACCGTTCGGGTTGATGCCTTCCCATGTGCAGTTGACGAACCGGATGTTTTTGCACCCCTCCAGCACCATGTTCGCGCCCTTCCAAAAGATCACGTTCCGAACTTCCAGATCTTCAACGTTGTTGACGATGATCTCAAAGTACTTGTACTTTTTGTTTCCTCCGTCCACCACGCAGTTGCTCTGGCTCAGCGCCGCCGTCAGTGCTTCCGTGTCGTCCGTCTCTCCATCCCCCGCCGCACCGGGAATACCCATTACAGCGCCGCCGCCCGTGCCGCTTCCGGCCATATCCCACGCTGCTGCAATGCCTGCTTCCATGTGGTTCAGCTTGGCAGCGGTCAGGGTATGGCCGTCCATAAAATTCTGTTTTGTGTACCCCATCTTAGCTCCTCCCAAGGATCATTCTGCCCAGCACTGCAAGGCTCAGCCGGGCAGTGTTCCTGTTGTCCGGGTCGTCTGCGCCCCACAGCGCCTCTAAGCGGTCACAGGCCGCTGCCGCTGCATCATTGCCCGCCGCCAGCGTGCGCAGTACGGTCAGCACACCGTTTTCCACCAGCGTGGCCGCGCTTGCGCCGGGGGTGTGCCAGTGGGCGCATACGGTCAGCCCCTTCCACTCGCCCCGCTGCTCAATGCGCAGCCGGTAGTTGCCCCTGTTGCCCTTCAGGTAGTCCCCGCTGCCTTTTTCCACGGCACCTACGTCTGCCGCTGTCAGTGCCCGGTCAAGCCCCGTGCCGCCGTTTGCTGTGCGCAGCACCCCGGTCATGGCCGTAAGCTCTGTGGTTTCCTGTGTAGTGTATGCCTGCTGCGTACCGTCCGTAAACACCACGGTCAGGGTGCGGCCCTCCAGCACCACCTGCTGCACAAGGTCTCCCCTGTCCGCAGCCATCGTCCCTACGTTCGCAGCGTTCAGGCGCACCGCGCCGCCCTTGCCGTTCACGCTCAGCACGGTGCCGTCCTTGGGCGCGTATCCCTCTGCCCGCGCCGCCGCTTTGTCTGCCTGCTGCGCCGCCGTCTGTGCACTTTCTGCCTCGCCCTTTGCCTGCTGCGCGCTGTCCGCAGCGGCGGCCTTGGCTTTCTGTGCCTCTCCCGCTGCACCTTCTGCCCTGTCCGCCGCGCTCTGCGCGTCCTTTGCCTTCTGGCTTGCCGTGTTCGCCGCCCCCAGCACCTGCGCCACAAAGGCCTCGTACTGGCTCGGGGTGATCTCGGTGTCCCCGTCCGTGGCAAAAGTCTCGTAGCACTCGTACCGCGCAGGCCTTGTCATGGCACAGTATCCGTTGCCGTCCATCGCCCGCAGCATCCACAGTCCCTTTTCGCTGGCGGTGAACATCCTGTCCACCTCCAGACACCTGTCCTCTCCCAGCAGCACCGGCTGCGGCAGCGTGCCGTCCAGCTGCTGCACATGCACCGTCACCGCCATACCGGCCCATTCCTCCGGCAGCTCAAATTCCAGTGTCTCCACCCCGGTGCTGCCCTCGCCGCCCAGCTTCAAAACCTTCTGCTCCGGGCAGTACTCTGCCCCGCTAAAGGTTCTTTTCACAATTTTTACCAGCATCTCCCGGCCTCCTTTCCTGTGTCCAGTCTACCGCATCCCGCTTTGCAAAAACACCTGCGGACATTCTTACACAAAACACACCCCGGCAGCTGTCCCTTCTCAGCCGCCGGGGTGTTCGTCTTTGTTTGTTATTGTTTGTCTTTACCGCAGGTCTGCCCACGGGTCGTTCACAGGTTCCGCGCTCTTCTTTTCGGCATCGCTCACCCAGCTGTCCAGCGTTTTCTGGGTGTACAGCGGGTTATTATCCGCATCCCGCAGCGCCAGCAGCATCTCGTTCAGCTGTGTCCGGTCGTATTCGCTGCCCGCCACATACTCCGGCTTACATACTGCGGTGATCTTGCTCTTCATGCTGCTAAGGCTCTTGCCCGCCCGCAGCAGCCTGTCCAGCTCCTCCTGTGCATCCTTTGCCCGTACGCTCTCCAGCGCCTGCTCCAGCGCGTCGGTCACGCTCTCGCTGTCGTCCTTCAAAAGGTCGTCTGCCAGTTCATTGATTGCGCCCTCCGTGTCCTCGTCCCCGGTCTTGTCGCTCGTCGCCATCCCGATTAGTAGGCATCGTCCTTCACCTTGCCGTTCTTCACGGCCTCGATCAGTCCGTCCACATCCTCGCCATCGATGCCGTATGCCTCGCTCAGCGCCTGCCGCAGGGCAGCCGCCTTGGGGTCTGCGTGCACCGCCTCGCCCGCCTTGATGATGGCCTGTTGCATCACCTCGTTGAAAATGTCGCTGTACTCGCCGCTGTCCCGCACCAGCGCCCCAAAGGCCTTGCGCTTTTCCTCCGGGGTCTTTTCCACCTTCTGCTCCTGCGGCTTCTCCTCGGTCGGCTTCTCACCTTCCTGCGGCTTCGTCTCCGGCTGACCGCTCAGCTGAGGGGGCTGTTCCGTCGGCTTTCCCCGCAGCGCACCGCTGCGCCGCGCCAGCCGCTCCTGTGCCGGACGCAGCGCAGGCTCCTGCACCGCCGGTGCTGCCTCTGCGCCGCCCTCTCCGGCAGCAGCACCATCGCCGCCACCTTCCGCAAAGTACTGCAGGTTCATCTTCCCGTCCACTATGTCCGGCAGCTGCGCCGGGTCCGGTTCCTTGCCGTCCGCAAACACCATGTTCACCACCAGCTCCACGTTCTCCGGGTAACTCTCGGCCAGCGCGTCCAGTCCGTCCTGTACCAGCTCCACCCATGCTTCCACCATGTCGCAGCTCTTATGGGTCGGGGTCACCTCCACGCGCATCCAGCCCTCGCCGTGCGCCACAGCACCCAGCGCCACAAGGCCTGCCCGCGCAGCCTCCTCCACCTCGTTGGCGAGGGTCTGCATCAGGCAGCTCACCGCTGCGCACACAATGTCCTGCCCGTACTTTCCCGCGCCCGCATGGCCCTTTGCCTTCACCTCGTAGCCGGTCTTGCCGTCGTTCCATACCGTGCGCATCACACTTGCTTCGATCATGCTCTTTCTCCTTTACTTGTTCGGGTTGTTCATGTCCATCGCCCGCCGGGCTGCCTGCGTGGAAAGGCTGTTGTCGCTGCCTCCCACAGCACCGCCCAAGCTGTTGGTGCTGGTCTTTGCGCCTGTGCTGCCGCCACTCCCGCCGCCCACAGCACCCGCCGCCTGTCCGGCTGCACTTGCCGCTGCGGCAACGTTCGTCCCGTTCTGGCTGTCGATGATGGCGGCCATCTTCTGCAGCTGTGCTGCCATCTGCTGCAGCTGCTGGTACAGCGTGCCGTTCTGGCTCACCCGCTCCCGCACCTTCTCAATGCCTTCAAAGTCCATCATCTCCAGCGCAGCCAGCGCCGCGTCCGCGTTCGCCGGTGCAAAAAATCCCAGCTGGTAGCATTCCTTCGCCGTCTCGTTCTGGGAAAGCCGGCTGAAGGTGCTCTTCTTCGCCGCGCTCACCGTAATGTCGAACACCGGTTCGTGGTCGCCCAGCTGCACCCCGCCCACAACGCCGCCGGGCACCCCGCGCAGCTGCTGCGCGCTGAAGGTGGCATACTCCACCCCGCCGCTCTCGCCGGTAATGCGGTATACCCGCTGCTCGTCGTAGAACTGCCGCATCAGCTCAATGATCAGGTAGCATTCCTTCGCAAACGCCCGGTACGCGCTCTTCAGCATGTCCCGGCTCAGCTTGCTGCCCGCCTCCTGCAGCGCCGCAATGGCACTGGCAGCGGTCAGGCCGCTGGTGGTGCCGCCCTGGCTCACGTCCCGGTTGCCGCTCACTTCCTTCAGCTCGTTCACCCGGGCATCCCGGTAGTTCATGCAGTTGCCGCTCAACACGTTCGTCTGCAGCGGCATAAAGCTGTCGCTGTTCAGCCGCCCTACAACGTGCACGATGTCCTTGCTAAAGTCTGCCAGCTCTTTCTCGTTCACCCCCGCCGTGTCGCTCAGCACAAAGCGCTGCTTTGCCGCCAGCTTCACGTTCTCGTCCATGGCGTGGTTCATCTCGTCAATGGCGGTCTGGGTGTCCTTCATCACGTCGATGTACCCAAACCCCGCCGGGGAATCCTCCTCCATGAACAGCGGGTCAAACACAAAGGGGTACTTCCCGTGGTCGTAAAAGCCCCGCTGCGCCAGCTCCGGGTCGTTCTCGCTGGCATACAGCACCACGCCGTTGCAGTACTTGCAGTAGTGCAGCACCGTCTGTCCGCCGGGCTGCGCCTTCTTGTAGTACCAGTCCACCACCACGCTCTTGTCGGTGGTGTCAATGCTGTCGTCGTGGATGTACTGCCCCACGTCCAGCCCCTTGCCGGTGTGCCCCTCCATCTGCGGGAAGCGCCCCACCAGCTGCTCGTTGTCCTCAAGGCTCAGGCTGAACAGGTGCGGCGACTGCTGAATGTCCTCCACGCCCGGTGCCCAGTACAGCATCAGCAAATTCACGCTCTGGATGCTGCTGTCTCCCAGCCCGCCCCGCAGCACCGGGTCCCAGAAGATGCCCTTCACGCCGGTACCGGTCTTGAGCTTGCGCCACCATGTATCGCTGTACACCTGCTCGTAGTTGCACTGCTCCAGCACCGCCGGGATCACCTTGGAAAGGGTCCTTGCCGTCTCCTCGTCGTCCGCCGCTCGCGGCAACACGTTCGGCTCCGGGTAGTTGTCCATGGCGTCCGCGTGCTTGTTGGCAATGCTGTTGAATAGCCACCCGCTGGAAGGCTGCGGCTTTCCCTCCATCATCTTGTTCTGGTAGTTCTTCCAGTGCCCCAGCCGGAACCACAGCTCGTTTTCAATGATCCGCTTGTCCAGCGCCGCCTCGCCGGTCTTGTACCGCTGCAAAATTTCTCCCGCCTTGGCTACTTCCTCCGGCCCGATCACCGTCTCTGCAGCAGCGCCCGCCGGTGCGCTCCCGCCTGCATCGCCCTGCAAAAGTCTCTGCATGGCATCGTCCCGCCCGGTGCCGGGTCTCGCGGTACTCACCATCCGATCTCCTTCACTCATGCCGCCAGGGTTTGCTTCTGCCGGTCTTGTGTCCGCCGGTGCCTGCTGCACCCCGGCTGCCTTGGCCGCCAAGGCCATGATTCGCAGCAGCTTCTCCCCGTCCTGTTCGGTGTTCGGCTGCTGTCCCTCGTATCTTCCTGTCATCGCTTCTCCTTCTGCTTATACCCGCATCACCCGGGTAGGGCTGTGGTGTGCGTCCATATCCAGCGGGTCGTCCCGCAGCACCGCCTCTTTGCGTACCTGCCGGGGACTGATGGGGTTTTCCATCAGCACATACCGGCACTCGTCGTAGATGTGGTCCTCCTGCGTAGTGTCAATGTCCTCCACGTTGCTCTCGTCGTACACAAGGTTCGGGATGGTGCGGATAAAATGCCGGCAGGTGTCAAACACCTGAAACATCGGTCGCCCCTCTGCGTCAAACGCCAGCCGGTAGTGCAGCTGCATCTTGCCCGCAATGCGGGTGTGGTCGCCCGGCCGCCACGTCACAAAGTACGGGTACTTCTCCTGCATCTGGGCAATGCTCTCGCCCTGGCTCTCGTTAAAGATGGCCGGGTCTGCCACTCCCTGGATCACCCTGCCCTTCAGCATCGGGTCGTTCTGCTCTGCCTCCCGGATGCGCCTTGCCTGCATGTACACCACCGTGCCCGGACCTGTGGGTCGGTTGCGGCTCATCAGGTAGCTGTACTCCTCCCATGTAAAGTGTGTCAGCTCGTCCACTCCGATAAAATCAAAGGCTTTGCCTTGGTAGTTGTACTTGTCCTGCGTGCGGAACATGGATCCAAAATAGATCTTCGCCCCGTTGGGGAAGGTCCACACGTGGCTGGACGCGTTGTACCGCGCCTTCGGGAAGGCCGGCCTGTAATACTGCATCGTCTTGTCGATCAGCTCCGAAAGCTGCGGGTAGGTCTTCCGCACGATCAGTCCGCGGTAGTGCGGCACGTCCACCTGCCGCAGCACCTCGATCACCAGTGCGTCGCTCTTGCCGCCGCCTGCCGCTCCGCCGTATAACGCCTCGTCCTCGCACCGCCGCATAAAGGCAGCCTGTTTCGGCTGCGGCTTCCACACGATGCTCCTGCCCTTATACCGTCCCACAGCCATCCAGTACCACCTCCGGCCTTTCGTCCTCGCTCTGCGGCTCCATCAGCACGGTCGGCACGCTCTGGCCGCTGTCCCGGTCCGTGTCCGGCACCAGCGCCGCCGCGTTTGTCGCTGCCGTCAGCAGCACCGCCCATAGCATCAGCCGGATCTTCTCCTTCTCCACTCCAAACCGCTTACGGGTGGCGTACTTCACCCGCCGCGCGTAGTTCTCCACGTCCTTCCAGCAGGCAGCCTCGTCATCCGGTAGGTAACAGTCCTCGTATGTACCTGTCAGGAACCCCCCCGCTTGTCAAAATTCGCCAGCACCTTCCGCTGCTTCTTGCGCATGCTGGCGGCTTTGTTCCGGTTCTTCTGCCCCTTGTCGCTCTCCTTGCGCTTCTTTCCCCGCTTGCGGTGCTCCTGATCCGTCACGGCATACACTCCAACGGCCATGTACTCGTCCCCGCACCGGATCTTCTTTTCCCGGATGTAGCTTTTCCGCATAGGCTGCTCCTGTAATTGTCTCTTTTGTGACCCACACAGTCACAGAAATAACGGGTATACTAGCTCCCCAAAGCGCCCACCCGGACGCTTTACATTTAATAAAGGCTCCCCCCCTTGGGGGAGCTCCGTTGCAGTGCCGCGTCAACGGACTGCAACGGTGAGAGGGTTGTATCAGACAAAACGCCTGCCGCCGAGCCTTCTCTCAGCAGCACCCGTTCCTACCTGATGCTTTTGTGGTCGCCAAAGCCCCCGGCCACGCGCTCACCGCGCCGCCGGGGGCTAATTTCGGGTTCTTCCGCCCCTTGTGCTCTTCTTTCTTCTTGTGGAAGTCAAAACCACCGGCTCAGCCGGTGGTTTTGACTTCGCCGTCTTTTGCGCCACTAAATAAAGCAATTTCCAGACAAACAGGGGTAATTAAGGCACAATCGCCCACTTTCCCATCCCCTGCCGCACAAACAAAAACCCCCGAAAACCGGCTTCACAAGCCAACTTTCGGGGGTTTCTCTTTGGAGCTACTGACCTGATTCGAACAGGCGACCTGCTCATTACGAGTGAGCTGCTCTACCAGCTGAGCCACAGTAGCACATTGCACATCTGCTGCAACAGGCAATATTTTACCATATTTCTGCGACCCTGTCAAGGCCGGATTTCCTGTAAGCGGGGGCAGCTTTTGCAGGGCGTTTCACAAAAAGTTGTTGCATTTTAGCCCGGCGGCTTTATAATAGAATTGATTGTGCAAAAGGCCGCGCCTTTTGCCGGAAAGGACGAGCTGCACCATGATCTTTGTTCCCCTGCTGCACTACTTTTTGTGCAAGAATGATTACAGCGGCAACGAGGCCGGGCTGCGCTACCGGCTTACCCCGGGCAAGCGCACCGTACCGGACCCGGACGGCGGCGCGGATGCCACCAAAGAGGAAAAGATCCTCACAGTGGACTACTGGCCCGCGCCTTGGACGATCGACAAGACCGACCCCGCCCTGCGCAGCCGGGAGGTATTCCCGCTTACAGACGAAGGGCGTGCCGCCGCTGCGCAGTATCTGAAGGACGCTTACGAGGCCGAGCCAGAGCGCTGGAACAACTGCCCGGATATGATGGACTGCGAGCCTTGGGAGCCGCCCGCCGAGCCGGATACTGCCAACGAATAAACCGAACGAGGAAACCATGATCTACCGTTTGAAAGAACTGAAGGGCGATACCATCGCCGTGCCGCAGCTGGTGTTCTCCAAGCTGGGCATTGCCGAAGAATACAATGTGCGGGTGGCGCTGTATGTGCTGGCCACTGGCGTGACCGACCCGGACAAGATCTGCGCCGACCTCAAGCTGCGCAGCCGCATCAGCGCCGAGAGTGCGCTGGCGTTCTGGGCGGGTGCGGGGCTTTTGGAGCGCTACGAGGAGAACGCCGCCCCGGGCGCAGAGCCCAGCGCCCCCGCCCCTATGCGCTGGGCGGAGATTGCCGCCGCCAGCCGCACCGATCCTATGATCTCCAGCCTGATCGACTGCGCACAGACCAGCTTTGCCCGTCCGCTGACCCACACCGAGATGGAAAAGCTGGTAAACCTGTATGTGCAGGAAGGCTTTGCACCCGAGACTGTGATGTTGTGCGTAGCCTATGTGGCCAGCCGGGGCAAGCGCACCATGGCCGCCGTGACCCACGAGCTGAAGGTCTGGCGCGCCGAGGGCGTGGAGACCGGCGAGCAGGCCGATGCCCACTTAAAGCTGCTGGCGCTGCGCCAGAGCCGCGAGGAATACGTCAGCAGCCTGTTGCAGATCACCCCCGAGGAGCTGACGCTTGGTGGGCGCAAGGCCATTGCACGCTGGTACGAGGTGTACGGCTATGATGACGCCATGGTGCAGGAAGCCGCCGTACAGGCCGGCCCCAAGCGGGATCTGTGGTACTGGAACAGCATCCTGAAAACATGGAACGCCAAGGGTCTGCGCAACATCCATGATGTGCGCGGGCCGGTGGCCGCAGCCGGTGCCAGCCGGAATATCCGGGTGGACCGCGACACGCCCAGCGGAAACGATATCCTGAAAAACGCCACCCGCCGCCGTCCCCTGATCAAGAAGCCGGAGTAAGGAGCCTTTATGCGTACCAAAAACGAATTATATCAGCAGGCATTGCGCACCGTAGCCATGCGGCGGCAGACCGCCCGCGCTTTGGCGCAGGATGCACAGGCTGAAGCCGAAGCCGCCATCCCTGGGCTTCGTCACGCCGAGGAAGAGGTGCGGGTGCGAGGCATCCGCTGTGCCATTGCCGGAGCCTCCGGCAAAGACCGCACCGAAGCTGCCGCTGCGCTTGCGGCGGCAAAGCAGAAACTGACCGCGCTGCTGGCTGAGAGCGGACGTCCTGCGGATGCGCTGGAGCCAAAGTTCACCTGCAAGCGGTGCGAGGACACCGGCGCAGTGGACGGCCATACCTGCGACTGTGTGCGCCGGGTGATGCAGCAGCTGCGCCGCAAGGAGATCGAGGAGCTGTCCAGCCTGTCCATCTCCAGCTTTGACACCATGCAGCTGGACTACTACCCCAACACGGTGGACAAGACACTGGGCGAGAGCGTGCGCAGCTACATGGCCGAGGTTCTGGCCGACCTGCGGGATTACGCCGCGGACTTTTCCCCTGCCACCCGCGAAAGCCTGTTGCTGGTAGGCAACGCAGGGCTGGGCAAGACCCATGCCGCCCTTGCCATTGCCGGGGAGGTGTTGCGGCAGAACTATGATGTGATCTATGTCTCCTGCCCAGACTTTTTTGGCAAGCTGGAAGCGCTGCATTTCGGCACAGACCCCGGCGGCGAAGAGGAGACTTTGTTCCAGACTGCCTGCAACGCCGATCTACTGATCCTTGATGATCTGGGCACCGAGTTCAACTCCAGCTTCTTCCTGACGAATCTGTACAGCCTGCTGAATAACCGCTTGGGCGCAAAGCTACCCACCATCGTCACCACCAATATCACGGACGGTGCGCTGCTGGAAAAGCTGTATACAGAGAAGATCTCCAGCCGCCTTGCGGCCTTTGTGCAGATCCAGTTTTTAGGCAGTGATATCCGGGTGCAGAAGGCCGCAGAGTAAGTCGTTTTATTTCTGTCGGATCTGTACATCTTTTGAGAGAAGCAATTTTAAAATAAGTGCGAATTGCCGTGCAAATGAAAAGCCATCTGCCGCAGCATGACCGGGGGGTGAAACCCTTGGAATCAGCTGTTGCAGATGGCTTTATTTTGCGACAAATCAGAACTCTAATGCAGGGCTTACCTCGTTGCGACGCTGTGCCTGCACGATGCAGTCCTTTTCCGGCACGACACCGGCTACACCCAAGGTGGTGAACACGGTCTGCAAAGCAAGAGTCGGCGTGTTATTCTCCTGCGAGAGATGGCACAGGGCGAACTTTTTGCAGCCGCTCTGGATGAGTTCCAAAAGCTTTGCGGAGCACTCGTCGTTGGAAAGGTGCCCCCGCACGCTCTCGATGCGGGCGCGCAGATAATAGGGGTAGGGCCCGCTGCGCAGCATGTGCAGGTCGTAGTTGCTTTCCAGCGCCACAAGGTCGCAGCCGGAAAGCGCTTCGTGCACCGGCGGGGTCAGGGTGCCAAGGTCGGTAGCGATGGTCATGGTCTTATCATCCGGGGTATGGATGCGGTAGCCTACGCAGGGTACATCGTGGCTGGTGGGGAAGGACTGTACCCCGAAGCAGCCAATGTCCTCTTCCCTGCCCTCCAGCGCGTTCAGTTCGCAGTTGACGGGCACGATATCGTTGGCATCCAGAAAATCCAGCGTAGCCGCTGCACCGTACACCGGCAGCGGGTTCTTTTTGAGGAAGGTGGAAAGCCCCTTGACGTGGTCGCTGTGCTCGTGGGTGACAAGGATGCCCGCGCAATCGCTGACGGCTAGCCCCAGCGATTTGAGCGCTGCTGTGGTGGTGCGTACCCCCTTGCCCATATCCACGATAAGGTACTGCGCACCACAGCGCACCACGCTGCTGTTGCCGGAAGAACCGGAATACAATGAAATGAACTCTGCCATGAAAACCTCTTATGTTACCACCTGAAAACAGCCCGCCGCACAGAACTTACGGCAGGCTGTTTGTTTTGTTGTTTGTGTTACAGGGCCTGTTCCAGTGCGGCGGGCGTCCGCTCCACCTTGCTGATATCAGCGCCCAGACCACGCAGCTTTTCCACGATATTCTCGTAGCCGCGCTCGATATGACCGATCTCCTCGATCTCGCTGGTGCCATCGGCCATCAGAGCAGCCACCACCATAGCGGCACCGGCACGCAGGTCGGAAGCGCGCAGCGGTGCGGGGCTGAGCTTTTCTACGCCCTCAAACACGGCTACCTGACCGTCCACCTGTACGCTGGCACCCATCTTGCGCAGCTCGTCCACATAGCGGAAACGATTATCCCACACGCTCTCGGTGATGGTGCTGGTGCCCTTAGCCACGCTCAGCAGCACACCCATCAGGGGCTGCATATCGGTGGGGAAGCCGGGGTGCGGCATGGTGTTGATCTTCAGCGGCAGAATATCGCCGGTGCGGGATACCCGCACAGCATCGTCAAATTCTTCCACAGTGATCCCTGCACGGCGCAGCTTGGCCGTGATGGGCTCCAGGTGCTTGGGGGTAACATTCTTGATGAGCACATTGCCGCCGGTGGCAGCGGCAGCCACCATGTAGCTGCCGGCTTCGATCTGATCCGGGATGATGCTGTAAGTGCAGCCGTGCATCTTTTCCACACCGCGCACCTTGATGACATCCGTACCGGCACCGCGCACGTCTGCGCCGCACATATTCAAAAAGTTGGCCAAGTCTACCACATGGGGCTCCTTGGCGCAGTTTTCCAGAATGGTCTGCCCCTTGGCCATGACCGCAGAGAGCATACCGTTCATGGTAGCGCCCACGCTGACCTTATCAAAGAAGATATGGGCACCGGTCAGTTCTTGCTTGGTGCGCACGGTGATCATGCCGTAGTCCACGCTGTCCTCTGCGCCCAGTGCGCTGAACACCTTCAGGTGCTGGTCGATGGGGCGGGGGCCCAGATTGCAGCCGCCGGGCATAGCCACCTGTGCCTTGCCGAAGCGGGAAAGCAGTGCGCCAAGGAAGTAGTAGCTGGCGCGCATCTGGCGGGACAGATCGTCTGGCACATTGGTAGTGACCAGATGCCGCGTATCAATCTCGTAGGTGTTGCGGTTGAGCATCTTCACCTGTGCACCCAAGGTGCTCAGGATCTTGAGGCTGACCGACACATCGCTGATATCAGGCAGATTTTCGATCACGCAGACATCCGCTGCCAGAATGGTAGCAGGCAGAATACCCACAGCCGCATTTTTTGCGCCGGAAATGGTCACTTCTCCGTGCAGGGGCTTACCGCCGGTAATAACAAATTTCTCCACTTTTATGATCTCCTTGTCAAAGGCCTGTGCCACAGGCCTGTTAAGGCTACTGAAAGCATTCCATTTCGTTACTTGTACTGCCGGGGTGTACAGATTCACCAACACCGGGGCGGTTTTATAACTGTCCTATTATACACTACTTCCACAAAAAAGCAAAGCCCGATTTGTATCTGTTTCATTATTTTCTGTTTTGCCCAGATTACACGCGGATATTCCAAAAATTTATTGGGTTTTTCATCAATTTTGGCCAAATCTGACCCAAATTTTACCTTTTGGCGATATCACCAAACGTGATCCTCGCACCGCGCCTCCGGGATCCAGCCCAGCTGATAGGCCGTTACCAGCTGCTTAAGGTCGTGCACGCGCTCCCGCAGCACCTCGCCCTCGTCCGTATCTTCCACGAGGATGCGATGATTTTCGGTCTCCAGAATGTTCTTCTGGGACAGGATGTCCAAGTTCTCCCGCACAGCCTTTTCTGCGCTTTCAAAGGGCTGATGGGTGCGCAGGGACATGGTGCGGCTGGAATACACCAGCGTGTAGCCCGCAATGCCGGTCTTTTCGTGGTAGGCGCGGCAGAACCCGCCATCGATGACCACCAGCCGTCCGCCGCCCTTGATGGGACTCTCGCCGTTTTTCTCCTGCACCGGCACATGGCCGTTGACGATATGGCTCGTGCCCGGCAGACCGAACTCTGCCAGAATGCGGCGGCAGGCGGCTTCGTCGTTGTACCAGCTATAATAGGGGTCCTTGACCTCCGTATGGGTGGCGGGGTCTGCGATATACAGCCGCTCGAAGGTGGTCATGGCGCTGCGGCCAAACAGCGGCGAAAGTTTGCCGCACCACAGATACCACAGAAAATCCTGTCCGCTTTGGCGGGCAGCGCTGCCTTCCGCCCCATAGTAGCCACGGCGGGCACGGGCGTCGCAGTAATCCATCAGGGCACGACCGGAATAGCGGCGTCCCTCGAAGTGCTCCACCGCAAAGCCGCCATTCGTGTTCATAGGCACAGCGCCGTGGTAGAGCAGGTTTCCGTTTTCAATGTGGTACACACTGCCCTTGGCGTACAAAAATTCAATGTGCTGCTGTAATCTTTCGCTCTGCCGGAAGGACTGCACCAGCTTGTGCAGCACCAGTTCCTCGTCCGGGTTCAGCTTTGCGGGGTCTGCCGGGTCTACCGTGGGGAAAGAGGTGTCCCGCAGGGGGTAGTGCTTCTCCCCTACCTGCACAGTATGGGCACTCCAGTCGATGCGGCGCAGATAATCCCGCCCCTGCATCTGGAAATCCGGGTTGCGGTCAATGACCTGACATTCCAGCTTGAACATGAGGATGGAGATGGCCTTGTGCATCACGGCGCAGCGGTGGAGCATTCCTCCCGTATAGGGGCCACGGGCGGCGTCCGTGTGGGGCATCCAAATGGAAAGGTCATCCTCGCCGTAGAACTGCTCCGCCATGCGCTGCAAGTGCCGCAGATTGATGCCGTAGCAATCCTCCAGCATCCCGTGGTTGTGGTAGGCAAGCGTAGTTTTAAGTACCGTACAGATGCAGATGGGACTGCCGGCGGCAGCACCCATCCACACCACGTCATGGTTGCCCCACTGGATATCCACGTTATGGTGGCGCATCAACAAATCCAGAATAATGTCCGGGCGGGGGCCGCGGTCAAACAGGTCGCCCACGATATGCAGCTTATCCACCGCCAGATGCTTGATCAGCTCGCACAGCCGCACGATAAAGCGGTCGGCGCGGCCGTTCTCGATGATGCTGCCCACGATCTGGCCGTAGTACAAGTCTTTATCGTGATCCTCAAAGTGGGCGTGGAGCAGCTCGTCCAGAATATAGCCGCAGCTGGACGGCAGACAGCCGCGCACATGGTCGCGGGTGTGCTTGGAGGACACCAGACGGCAGATATCGATCAGCTGGAGAAGGGTCTGGGTATACCACTGCTCCAGTGCATCCTCAGTGGTGCAGCGTGCTTTAAGCTGAGGCAGCTTTTCGGTGGGATAGTAGATCAGGGTGGCAAGCTCGGCACGGGCTGCCTCCGGCATGGTGTTGCCCAGCACGGCATCCACCTTTTCCCGGATGACACCGGAGGCGGAGTTCAGGATGTGCACAAAGGCCTCGTTCTCGCCATGCAGGTCACTCATGAAATGCTCCGTGCCTTTGGGCAGCTTGAGCAGCGCCTGTGTGCTGATGATCTCGCTGGCAGCTGCCGCCTGCGAGGGGTAATCTCTGGCCAGCAGGGTCAGGTACTTCAGGTTGTCGCGGATCTCATCGGTTTCGGTGCGCATGGCTTCCTCCATCGTAACGCATTCCTTGCCCTGCAAAGATGTTGCGTTTTTTGTATTATCGTTTCTCTGTATTTCAGTATAGCACGAATGGCACCAAAAGTGGTATACTGAATACGAAAATTTTAAGCAAAGGACTTTGGATATTATGCCGAAAACCATTTCCGTTCCCACTCGCTGTACCCTCTGCCCCCGCCGCTGCGGTGCTGACCGTGCCGCCGGGCGCACCGGCTTCTGCGGGGCAGGCGCTACGCTAAAAGCTGCCCGCGCTGCCCTGCACCACTGGGAGGAGCCCTGCATCAGCGGCACAAGGGGCAGCGGCACGGTGTTCTTTTCCGGCTGCACCCTGAAGTGCTGCTTCTGCCAGAACTACCCCATCAGCGCCGAGGGGCTGGGCAAAGAGATCACCGTGGAGCATTTGGCTGAGATCTTTTTAAATTTACAGGCGCAGGGCGCGCACAACATCAATCTGGTCACTCCCGGACAGTGGCAGCCGTGGATCATTGCCGCGCTGGACATTGCCCGCGCCAAAGGGCTGCGGCTGCCCATCGTGTGCAACACCGGCGGCTACGAGACCGTGGAAAGCGTGGAGGCGTGGCGCGGGTATATTGATATCTGGCTGGCTGATTTAAAATATGTATCCTCTGCCCTTTCCGCAGAGCTTTCTGCCGCGCCGGACTATTTTGCACAGGCAAAGCCCGCCATCGAAGCCATGATGGCGCAGGCGGGGCATCCGGTGTTCGATGCAGACGGCATCCTGCAAAAGGGGGTCATTCTGCGGCATCTGGCGCTGCCGGGTCATGTGGAGGACAGCTTTGCCGTACTGGACCAGATGGCTGCATGGAACGATGCCGACCCCGGGTGCTTTCTGCCCAGTGTCATGAGCCAGTACACTCCCTTCTACAAGGCCGCAGAGCACGGCATCGGGCGGCGCATCACCACCTACGAATACCGCCGGGTGGTGAACTACGCTATGGACAAGGGGCTTGTGCAGGGCTATATGCAGCAAAAGAGCAGCGCCAAAGAGGAATACACCCCCAGCTTTGATCTGACCGGGGTGTGATTCCGCATTAAGGCAGTTTTTTCGGCAACTTTACCAAATTTTCGGTTTTATTTTCTCTTGCTTGCGCGTGCAAACGCTTGCATTCTGTCCGGGAACGCACTATAATGGATACAACGATGTGTTAATAGTTGCGGGTGTCCGCAATGTTATCAGGAGGAGCGTTATGGAACATTTCAATCCGATCCTTGGCAGCGAACCCAATGGCCAGAAGTTCATCACCTGTGGTGAGATCATGCTGCGCCTGACCCCGCCGAACTACGAAAAGATCCGCATGGCATCCGCTTTTGAGGCCAGCTATGGCGGCAGCGAGGCCAACATTGCGCTGGCGCTGGCAAACCTTGGCGTGGACAGCACCTTTTTCAGCGTAGTACCCAACAACAGTCTGGGCAAGAGCGCTGTGCGCTGGCTGCGCTCCAACGATGTGCACTGCACCCCCATGATCCTGACCGAGCCGGACGAGACCCCCTCTAACCGTCTGGGTACTTATTATCTGGAGACCGGCTACGGCATCCGCGCTTCCAAGGTCATCTACGACCGCAAGCACAGCGCCATTACCGAGTACGATTTTTCTCAGGTGGATCTGGACGCCCTCTTGGACGGCTACGACTGGCTGCACCTCAGCGGCATTACCCCGGCGCTGGCTCCCAACTGCCGCAGCCTGATCCTTGATATGCTGAAAGTCGCCAAAAAGAAGGGCCTGACCGTGAGCTTTGACGGAAACTTCCGCTCTACCCTGTGGACTTGGGAGGAAGCACGGGACTTCTGCACCGAATGCCTGCCCTATGTGGATGTGCTGATGGGCATTGAGCCCTACCACCTGTGGAAGGACGAAAACGACCACAGCAAGGGCGACTGGAAGGACGGCGTGCCCCTGCAGCCCAGCTACGAGCAGCAGGACGAAATCTTCCAGCGGTTCATCGAGCGCTACCCCAACCTGAAGTGCATCGCCCGCCATGTGCGCTACGCTCACAGCGGCAGCGAGAACAGCCTGAAGGCCTTTATGTGGTACGAGGGTCACACCTTCGAGAGCAAGCTGTACACCTTTAACATTCTGGATCGCGTGGGCGGCGGCGACGCCTTTGCCAGCGGCCTGATCTACGCCATGCTGCACAACTACAAGGCCATGGATATGATCAACTTTGCAGTGGCCAGCAGCGCCATCAAGCACACCATCCACGGCGATGCCAACATCACCGATGATGTGAGCACCATCCGCAACCTGATGAACATGAATTACGATATCAAGCGGTAAGTTTTATCGCCGTACAGAGAACGCCCGCCGGGTCTCCCCGGCGGGCGTTGCTTTTTCTATCAGATATACCGCCCGGTGATGCTCTCCGGGTTCTGTCTTACCTGTTCCGGCGTACCTGCCGCCACGATGCGTCCGCCGGCATCGCCGCCGCCCGGCCCCATATCCACAAGGTAATCCGCATTGCGGATCACATCCAGATCATGCTCAATGACCACCACGGTGGCACCGTTCCCGATCAGCTTCTGGAACACGCCCAGCAGGGTCTGTACATCCAGCGGATGCAGGCCGATGGTGGGTTCATCGAACACGAACACACTGTCTGCCTGCCCCTTGCCCATCTCGCTGGCAAGCTTCAGCCGCTGGGCTTCGCCGCCGGAAAGGCTGGGTGTCTCCTCGCCAAGGGTCAGATAGCCAAGGCCCAATTCTTTCAGTACCTGCAGGCGCTGGCGCACAAGCTTACAGTCCGCACAGGCTTCCAATGCAGTGGACACATCCATGTCCATCAGGTCGGCCATGGAGGCTGGTTCGCCGTTCGCCGTGGGCAGCTTCACTGCCGCCGCTTCCCGGCTGTAACGCGAACCGCCGCAGTCCGGGCAGGGCACTTCTACGTCCGGCAAAAACTGCACATCCAAACTGATGACGCCGGTGCCGTCACAGGTGGGGCACCGCAGCTTACCGGTGTTGTAGGAGAAATCGCCCGCCTTATAGCCGTGGTCTTTGGCATCCTGCGTTTTGGCAAACAGCTTGCGCAGCTCATCGTGCACATTGGCATAGGTGGCCACGGTGGAGCGCACATTGATGCCGATGGGCGTTGCATCGATCAGCTTCACCTGCGCGATTTCCTCGGCCTCCACGCTTTTCACATGCGCTGGCAGGGCTGTGCCGTTCACCTTTGCCTGCAAGGCCGGGACCAGGCTTTCCAAAATCAGGGTGGTCTTGCCGCTGCCGGACACACCCGTAACCACGGTCAGCCGCCCCTTGGGCAGTTCCAGTTCCAGCGGCTTCACAGTATGGATGGCCGAGGTTGCCAGATGGATGCGGCCCTGTGCAAACAGTTCATTTTCCGGCACATGAGGCCGGGCGTTCACCCCCGCCCTGCCTGCAAGAAACGGGCCGATCTGAGAAGCCGCGTTCTGTTCAATTTCCGGAATACTGCCCTGCGCGATCACATGTCCACCCTTTGCACCGGCTTCCGGCCCCATCTCGATCAGCCAGTCAGCTTCCTTTAAAATTTGGGTATCGTGATCCACCAGCACCACCGAGTTGCCGTCGGCCACAAGGTCGTGCATCACATCGGTCAGGCCTTCAATGTTAGAAGGATGCAGGCCGATGGACGGCTCGTCCAGCACATAGAGCACACCGGTGGTACGGTTGCGCACCGCACGGGCCAGCTGCATCCGCTGGCGCTCACCGGTGGAAAGAGTGGACGCGGAGCGGTCCAGCGTCAGGTAGCCAAGGCCCAGCGAGAGCAGCCGTGCCGCTGCCGTCTGGAAGGATTCGCAGATATTGCGGGCCATGGGCCGCATCTCTTCCGGCAGACTGTCCGGCACACCCGCCACCCAATCGGTAAGCTGCACAAGAGTCATCTGACAAGCCTTGTCCAGTGTGATGCCCCGCAGCTTTGGGGTACGAGCCGCATTACACAGCCGGGTGCCGCCGCAGTCCGGGCAAATGCCTTGCCGCAGGAACTTTTCCACCCGCTTCATGCCCTTTTCATCCTTGACCTTGGAGAGGGCGTTCTCCACGGTATAGGTGGCATTGAAATAGGTAAAATCCAGCTCCCCGGCCTGATTGGAATTTTTGTTATGATAAAAAATGTGCTTCTTCTCCGCCGGGCCATGGAAAACGATATCCTTTTCCCGGTCGGTCAGGTCGCGGAAGGGCACATCGGTGCGCACGCCCATCTCCCGGCAGATATCCACCATCAGCGACCACATCAGGCTCTTCCACGGGGCCACGGCACCTTCGTCGATCGTAAGAGAATCGTCCGGCACAAGGGTGCTCTCGTCCACGGTCATCACCATGCCGGTACCGCTGCAGGTGTGGCAGGCACCCTGACTGTTGAAGGCAAATTCTTCAGCGGAAAGCGCGCGCACGCTGGCACCGCACTGCGGGCAGAGCAGCGGCTTTTCTGCCGCCACGGCAAGGCTGGGTTCCAGCCAGTGGCCGCACTGCGGGCAGGGATAGCTGGAAAGACGGGAGAACATCAGGCGCAGACTGTTCAGCAGTTCCGTGCCGGTACCAAAGGTGCTGCGGATGCCCGGCACAGCGGGCCGCTGATGCAGTGCCAGTGCAGCCGGAACATACAGCACTTCGTTCACCGATGCCTTTGCCGCCTGCGTCATGCGGCGGCGCGTATAGGTGGAAAGTGCGTCCAGATACCGGCGGGAGCCTTCGGCGTAAAGCACGCCCAGCGCAAGGCTGGACTTGCCCGAACCGGACACGCCCGCCACACCCACGATTTTGCCCAGCGGCACATCCACATTCACGTTTTTCAAGTTGTGCACCCGCGCGCCGCGGATCCTGATATGGTCGACCATCTTCTTTTCCCCCTGCTGTCACTGCTTCTTTTTTAAATAGTATCCAATGCCAATGGCATCTGCCAGCGCCCAGCCGATGGGCACGCTGAGCCAGATGCCGGTAACACCCAGCGGCGTGGCCGAAAGCAGATAGGCCAGCATCAGCGGCAGGGCAAACAGCAAAATGCTGCTGGTGATGGGACCTTTTGTCAAGCTACGCTGCATTGTTTCCGATTCTCCTTTTTATAACGCTGTTTCAGCCGGTGCACTAGCTCTGCCGCCGTCCCGCCTTGAAAGAGACTGCTCTCTTCCTGCAAACTTCTGACGGTACTCTCTGGGCGTGCAGTGCTTGATCTCCCGGAAGGTCTTTGTAAAGTAGCTGGTATCCGAAAAGCCGCAGTCGGCACCGATCTCGCCGATCTTCATGCTGGTGGAAAGCAGCAGCTCGGCGGCCTTTTCAATGCGGTACTGCTTGACATACTGGATGGGTGTGATCCCCAGCAGTTGCCGGAAGCTGCGCAGGCAGGCGCTCTCACTCAGGGCCACGCAGTCGGAAATGCGCTCCACGTTCAGTTCCTCAGCATAATGCTCTTCCACAAAACGCAGCATCTGTTTCATGCGCTGGGCCGCGATCTGCTCCTGCTGAGAGACCTTTGTTTTTCCACCCTCGCACTGCATTCCCAGCAGATGCACCGCCGCCGAAAGATGGTACCGCGCCTGATTCTCATAGTCAAAGACCTCTTGGGCCACTGCGTCCCAAACTTCCCGCAAATGGCAGAGCACGGCCTTCTGCCCGTCGTCTGCCTCGTCCAGCAGAAAGAACGCCGGTGCTCCCGGCTGAAGCAGCGGGTGTACGAGCTTTTGCCAGAAGATGGTATCCATACCGCCGATCAGGCGCGGATGGAATACCCCGGAATGCAGCAGGGCATCCCCGGTCTCAGCCTGCTCCACCGCATGGAACACTCCGGAATTGACAAACACGCCCTGCCCGGTCTGCAAAACCAGCCGGGCTTTGCTCACGTCCACCGCCAGCGGGCCTTTTACGGCAAGGATGTATTCAAACTCTTCATGCCAATGCCATGCTACCGAGTAGCTTTTGAGGTCCTCTTCATAGCAGGCAATAGGAAACAGTGCGCTGCCGTGCTGCACCAGTTCCCTGCCCTCGTCATCCGCCACAACATCCGGCAGGCAGTTGAGCCCGCCCGCTGCTGCACAGCCGGTCTGAAATGCCACGATCAGCCATCTCCTTTCCGTCAAGGTGCACATCCGCATCCGCGCCGGTTTTGTTGTATCAATCGGGCGTTTTTATCCTAATATTCCGCTCCGATGTGTGATATTATTACATCAGCAAAGTACAAGATGCATTGCAAGTATAACACGCTTCCCGGAGGAACTCAAGATTTATGGTACAGCTTCTGCTTCCGATCATTTACATCTCGTTCATCAGTCTGGGCCTGCCGGATTCCCTGCTGGGGTCGGCGTGGCCCTCCATGTATCCGGTGCTCGGTGTGCCGGTGTCCTATGCGGGGCTGATCTCCATGATCATCTCCTTTGGCACCATTGTTTCCAGCCTGAACAGCGACCGGCTCACCCGTGCGCTGGGTACCGGAAAAGTGACCGCCCTCAGTGTGGCCATGACAGCTGCCGCGCTGTTCGGCTTTTCGGTCTCCACACAGTTCTGGATGCTCTGCCTGTGGGCCGTGCCCTATGGGCTGGGTGCAGGCAGCGTGGACGCGGCCCTGAACAACTATGTTGCCTTACATTATAAAAGCCGCCACATGAGCTGGCTGCACTGCATGTGGGGCATCGGCACCATGATCAGCCCCATGGTCATGGGCCGGGTGCTGGCAGGCGGCGGGCCGTGGACATCCGGCTACCGGTACATTGCCCTGTTTCAGATCCTGCTGAGCGCAGTGCTCTTTTTCAGTTTGCCGCTATGGCAGAGCCGTACTGCAGGCACCGACACCGAAACTGCTTCGACGCAGGCGTTGAGCCTTGGACAGGTGTTCCGTCTGCCGGGTGCCAGAGAGGTGATGCTGTGCTTCTTCTGCTACTGTGCATTGGAGACCACAGCCGGTCTATGGGCCAGCAGCTACCTCACACTGACGAAAGGCGTTGCCGCCGGCACTGCCGCCAGCTTTGCCAGCTTGTTCTACATCGGCATCACTGCCGGGCGCGCCGCCTGCGGCTTTTTGACCCTGAAATTCAATGATACGCAGATGATCCGCATGGGTCAGTGCATTCTGGCCGCAGGGGTGCTGGCTCTGCTGCTGCCCGGGCCGCAGATCCTTGCCCTGAGCGGTCTTGTTCTGGTAGGGCTGGGCTGTGCGCCCATCTATCCCAGCATCATCCACTCCACGCCGGAGCACTTCGGCGCGGACAGATCGCAGGCGGTCATCGGCATCCAGATGGCAAGCGCCTATTTGGGCAATCTGGCCATGCCGCCGCTGTTCGGCCTGCTGGCAAACAACATCACTCCGGCACTGTTCCCTTTTTACCTGCTGGCACTGCTGGTGCTCATGGTATTCATGCACGAACAGCTGGTGCGCAAAACAAGCCGCTGCTAATTCTGCCATTCTCCTATTTCATATACAGCAAAAGGCTCCCTGTCCGGTCTCGGGCGGGGAGCCTGCTGTTTTAAAGGAGTTATTTACAGGATGCACCGGCTGATGGCGTTGGCGACCGCAAACAGTTCCTGCTGGCCGATAAAGCCGAACTTTGCCTCGTGTGCGTCCGCAAAGCAGACGGTCAGCTGCGATGCCTGCACCGGGTCGCCAAAGCCTGCCGTCTGGATCCCGAAGTGCAGCACCTTGCGGTACGGCAGCACAAAGATCTGCTGCCGGGTTCCGGTAACGCCCTGCATATCCACCATGATGATGCGGTGGGTGGTAAAGATCACCTGATCGCGCACCGTCTTGTAGGCGCCCACGATGCTCTCACCGTCCAGCAGCAGCGCGCGGGCATTTTTGCAGATGTCCTTTTCCTGAAGGCGGATGAGGTTTTCCATTGGCTTATCACGGAATTCCATGGTTTTTGTCCCCTTTCCTGCGTGGTTTTCTGCCCTTATTGTAGCATTCCTGCAGGCGGTTTACAAGATGTGCTCTCGCCTTTTGTGCCGGGCTGTGCTATACTGTATGCCAAAGAGATTCTTATAAAAACGAGGTAACTCCCATGGAAATCATCATTCATCAGGCCATTCTGCACGTGCTGGACACCACCATGGATGCGCCTGTACTCAGCGGCAGCGGCATGGAAATGACCGCCGAAAAGACCGCCTATTTCCAGTACCACATCGAAAAGCTGCTTGCCAGCGACGATATCCGCCAGTGCCGCCCGCTGCCGGATTCCGCCTTTAAAAACGAGCTGGAGCACAACCATGATTTTGTGGACCTCTCCTGCCGCATCGCGGGCGTTCTGTTCGACTACATGCACGCGCACACCACCATTCCGGGGGCAGACCTTGCCGTGGTGGATTTTACCCGCGATGGCGAGCCGTGGCTGGGCATCCTGAAGTTGAACTACAAAAACGGCTACACCCACTACACCGAGAATGTGGAGGGTGCCCCGGTGAACTCCATCATCCAGCAGCGGGCCTGCCTGCCCAGCCAGAACGGCAAGGTGGAGGAAGGTGCCCTTGTCAATCTGACCGACTACTCCATGAAGCTGCTGGAAAAAAAGTTCGACATCGACGGCCACAAGGATTTTTACCTTTCCACGGTAGTGTTCCAGTACACCACCGCCCAGCCGGAAAAGAAAAAGCTGCAGGCCATTCAGGAAGCCGCCGTACAGGCCGTGCAGGAAAACTACGCAGATCAGCCCCACGTAGAGGCTCAGGTCGCGATGCTGATCGCCAATCAGGCCGCAGACAACGACAATCAGGTATCCATCCAGCAGGTGCGTCAGCAGTTGGAAGAAGAATATCCCCTTGCCGCCGTGCCCTTTGATGATTATGTGGAAAAGAGTGATGTGCTGGAAGCGCCTGAACAGCCCGTGACCGTGACCCCTGCGCGCATCCGCCGCATGGAGAGCCGCAGCATCCACACCGCCAACGGCATTGAGGTGAAGATTCCCACCGAACTGCTCAACTCGGACAACGAGGTGGAATTTCTGCACAGCGACGACGGCAGCATTTCGCTGCTCATTAAAAACGTGATCCTGTAAGAAACGATTTAAAATTGTCTCCGCGCACGGATTGCGCTCCGACAATATCAGCGGAATCATTATTTTCATATTTATAAAAGCCGAAAAGTCTGCGGATTTTCCGGCTTTTCTTTTTTCACAGGAAGGAGCCGTAACGGGAAACAACAAAAAAGCCATCGTTTTTGCATTTCTGCATCAACGATGGCTTCGTATTGGAGCGGCCGACGAGGCTCGAACTCGCTACCTCCACCTTGGCAAGGTGGCGCTCTACCAGATGAGCTACGGCCGCATATTGGAAACCCTGCTGGGTTTCCTTGACTGGTGCCTCCGATCGGAATCGAACCAATGACACGGGGATTTTCAGTCCCCTGCTCTACCGACTGAGCTACAGAGGCATAAGCGGTGCAATTATCCCTGCACCCTCCCGAGCGATTCTCGCGAATCTCGGGGCCCCCGCGAAAGCTTGCGAAGCAAGATTTTGTGGAGAAGAGGAGAAATTTCAGAGTTTGTTACGGCGGTCTTACTTGTAAGACTGCCAGACAAACGACTGACATTCCGACGAAGCGACCCGGATCGGGCTCGAACCGACGACCCCCAGCGTGACAGGCTGGTGCTCTA
>ERZ772902.969-NODE-969-length-25275-cov-6.328826_pt1 | contig 25275 bp, 21 predicted proteins | sample MGYA00511470_ERZ772902 | MGnify/ENA primary metagenome ERZ772902 (study PRJEB29015, sample SAMEA2737717) | human gut metagenome | biome: human gut; feature: human-associated habitat; material: faeces | place: China | collected 2012 ... | reverse complement strand
AAGCTTTGTGTGACGGAACAGCGTGCAGGCACACTGAGCTTCATAAGTAAGAGTGTAGACTGTGCCGGATCATTCCGGCACGGTCTTCACGCATAAAAAATATAGTAAGTATTTTATCTATCAATAAATGCTTTTAGGTAATATTGTAGTCTGAGTTACTTGAAAGTGTTAATATAAGTCTTTTATTTTCTTGATACCTTATAGTCTCGTTTTTCTGTTTATCTTTGCCGTGTCAAGAACGCCATAAGGCGTAGAGTAAACGCATTTAAAACAAGTCAGTTTTAATTGAACAACGAAGATAAGCAGGTGTTTGTGAAAACAGTACTGCTTATTTTTGTTTGAGACTTACAAAATTCAAAAATCAATATATAGGCAAGGATAGTGTCTTAGGACAGACAGCCAAAGATGCCATGTACAATGTGAATGGGGTAAAGATAGACAATAACTATCATGGCATTGTCATTGTCTACGACACAAGTAATTGAAAAATAGGCAACGATTATAAATCAACGTATAAATAGTAGGTTATAAGTAAAAGTAGTAGTAAGTTTAAGTTTAGAGCTTTAGAGTACGTTCCAAGTATGATTCAAGAATGTTATGATTATTAACTTTATTATTAGACCTATGGAATATGTTAGATGTCCGACTTATCATTTTCTGTCGTGATGACAGAAGCGGTAACATTCACTAACAATAGAGTCGTAGATTAAAATAGTAGTTTCACTTAGTGGGGATGTGGCAAGGGCGCTTGCGCATCCCCATTATTTATGTCCAACGTTACAACTCAAACATTTATTGAAGAATGTTTGCATATTTTGATTATTATATCTACCTTTGTACACATAAAACATTAACTTTATGTTTTAAGAATTCAGATAGTGATGGGAGCAAAGAAAGAAAAGATAAAGAGTACCATTTATAAGTTACTGTTAGGAGTGAGTACATTCAGTATGGTTGGCTGTGGAACCATACATGGTGATGATATACCCGGCCTAGCTTTGGCAGGAGTGGTTGGTATATCCAGTATCATCCAAAATGTCTCTAAGAACAAGGCAAGGAAAGCCGCCGAAGGGCCAGTTCGCGAAGACTATTTTGCCGACGGTTATAATCTTACCAAATATTATAATCGTCGTTATGCTGTTGGATTAAAGGAATGTTCTGTAGATCGTTTCGATGACTCAGATACCTTATGTTATGTGAAACTTGTCACAGATCAGGAAAAGGACGGCAATTTCTACTTTATGGAGTTGAACGAGCGAGATGCCACCATCCTCGTCGAGAACACCATCAATGAAAACTATGGCAGCAAGGAAGAACGTTCCCAGTGGTTCACCACATGGCTGGACAGGACAGGTTTCACAGAACTAGGCCCTTACCATCGCTGCAACAAGTATTGGACTTATTACAAACAACGCCATGTCTTCACCGACAAACATCCAGAAGCTATTCCCGACCCCATGGTTGCAGGTTCTGGAGTATTGCCTTTCAACAAGAAAACTGCCCAGGAAGCCTATCAGCGTCGTGTCTCTAATGCTGACGGAGCCGCTTTTGCCAACTTTTTCTTGGCCATGATGATTATGAACCGAATGGGTTACCAAACTAAAGGGAAATACTATTGTAATGGTCTATCGTTTGACAGCGAGGCCGCCATGGAAGAATATAAGAATGCATATGGAATAAAGTAATTCAATAGGAAGTTCTCAGAAGGCCATTGTCTTATTTCAACAAGAAACCATATTCGTAGACCTTGGGTTCAATGTCTTTTGCCAGTTCTTTCAAGCAGTGACGTAATTTTGTTATTAATGCCGTATATTGCTCATCTTTACTATCTGTGTTCATTTGGACTTTTCCAGTTTTAGTGGTTTTGCAGTCTTGGAAGTGCAGGCGAATGTCGTAAAGCGACGCATTGGGATTAGCATCGGGCTGTTGATGGTAATAGCGCCACAACTCACGACCAGCGTCCATCACAGCTTTTGCTTCGGGTGTAAGATTTTCTAAAGGAACGAATTCCTTTTCATCCGCAATAGGTGCTTGAATCTTAGCCGCTGCCAACGGCTCGGTTGCAAACATATCCTGTTCCACGTGCCCTTGACCTGTTTAATGTCATTTTGCGATGGCGACAATGTTATAAAGACTCCGTTGTTATTTTGAAAGTCAGTGCCAAGATAACGGAGATATGCCAAATGCTCACCTGTCTTGTCATAGTACTGTCTCAACCAGTCGATGATATACTTTCTATCGCTATATGAATATATGTTCTTTTTTCCAATGAACTCTGCGGATGCGTTATAGACATCTGCCTCAATGCTATGAAATATCTGTTTTATCGAAGTATCATAGATTTGGAACCCAATCGGAAACTCTCCGGAAACATTGTCGAAAGTCTTGGCAGGAACCATGAAAACACGACAAACAGCTGCAGGATAACGCACTCTGTAACGGGCGAAATTAGGGCCTTGCATCATTTTCAGTTTAGAGAACATGGCAACATGGCAGTCTTTAATCTCGTCGAAAATACGTGCGAAGAACTGGGCAAAGAGTTCATTTCCGGCTCTTCCCAATTCCTTGGCATGATTGACCTTGACCTGAGAAAAAGACAAGCCCACCCTGTTAGTTCCAGTTCCTGTAATGGTTCTGGAATTGCTTGCCTCCGCATACGGCGGATTGATGTAGATGACGAGTTTCTTGCGCTTCTCGTCATTTTTGAGCACCTCCCCTAACGAATCCGGCAGTTTGCTTTCGGAGTTGTCAAGGTCAAACGGATCATTGAGGAAATCGAACTGGAACACATGCTTATCGAGCAAGTTGGCACCTTGCCCGTTTGTTGAAGCCTCGTTCATGTGCCGGATTCGGTCGTGAATGACATCGACATCCGCTTGGTCAAGTGTAGAGACCCAAATGTGATATTTGTTTGTCAGTCCAGCTTCAAGGTTGCCAGTGCCTCCACAGCAATCCCAAACATAGTATTCGTCTTGCCAGTTCTCGCCCAGTTCTTCTGCAAGGTATTGTTGCGACAAGTCTACCCATTTACGAGGCGTGAAGAAAGAGCCTTTGCGCTCCCTGACATCTTGTGGTACGAGCAAGTCTCGTCGTTCTACGATATAATCCCAGTACTCACGTTTTGGAGGACATTCATAATGATTCCAGAACTGAGTATGAGCCACTTGTTTATCATTAAAGCACGCTTTTTTGGAATCAAGAAATCCTGTTGCGTCTATTTTTCTATCCAGTTCATAGTAGTTATTACGGAGGAGAACATATAACTTCTCTCGCAAAGACACGTTATGTTCCGAAAGGATGTCCGCCAAGTAGAAGTCTGCATCAATGATACCCTGCTTCTTCGCCAATTCCCAATCTACAGCAATACTTGGCTTAACCTTTTGCAGCCATTTTTGGTAGACAGAAGTGAAGTTGTTTTTGTTGATTCGTATTCTTGATACACCTTTTTTCCCTATAATGAAGTTATTCTTGATAAACAGTCGTAGGTCCTTCTCATCTCTATCATAGTTAAACTCCAATAGACTTTCTTGCAGTGACTCTTTTACTTTGTCAAGAACCTGCTTGAATTCTTTTGTCTCATGGTCGGAAGGTTTTACATTCCAGTTAAAGTCATTTTGATAGAATATATCCAGTACCGTGTTATATGGGATGAATGCGATTTTCTCAGCATCAAATGCGCCGAGAAACGAAGGAGGCAGCACCTTGTCAAATGTGCGTGCTTTTCCTATTGTAATGATAAGCTGTACAAAGCTTTCATATATGTCATGCTGAGTGCCTTTTTTCGCTTCTGCCCAAAGTAAGTATTCTGTCTCGAAAAAATGAGGCCCTGATATAGGGACAGCGACTGCAAAGTCAATGTCGCCGAGAACTTGTTCAGCGTCATAGTCTTCAAAGAAGTCTTTCCTTAGGCGATTCTTTATTTCTTCTTCTCGTATATTGTTGCTGTATGACATTTGCTGTTAGTTTTATAACTATGCAAAAATAAACAATTAATCTTGTCCTTGCAAGCAAAGCACGACATATTTTAACTATCATCTTTCATTGCAATCGTCTTAACGGGCTCAAAGTCATGTATTGAGAAACTTGAAAGTGTTAATATAAGTCTTTTATTTTCTAAAGACCTTTGATGTGTCTAACATTTATTTACTTTGCATACAAAAAATTAAAGAGGAACGAAAAAAGGTATATATGGGAGCATTTGCAATCTTTGCGTCGATAGTGACATTTATCTTCGTAGTCTATTTCGCAGTAATGATGGCCATGGATGCCTCAGGCGGAAGAAAGACCACGAAACATGATGTAGAAGTCATCAGTACAGGAGGCGTATCCATTGGGGACAAGCGAGAAAGTATTGATGAAGACAGCAAGCCGACAGTAGTCAGTGAGGGCGAGGACGGATCCTTCTCTATTGACGAGGAAGGCGATCTGTCAAAGGCGCAAGCAGTAAGCAGCGATAACGGATATGATCAGAAGTCAGAAGCACCGTTAGGTGACACTACCGGGTCTGCTGTTCAGCCTCACGACATTAATACACCGGAAGATGTGTTGAGAGCATCAGACAGTGACTTGTTGGCAAGTACAGAGGAAGCAGAGCAGGAATCCACCCCTATCAATGTCACGATCGAGGGAGCTGTTACCGTTTCCAACGAGTTAGAAGCAGCTCTTGACGATTTGGATGCATCTTATGATTTAGATTTAGGAGAGGACGAGCTATGAAGAACAGAAATAAAAAGCTGATGTTGTCCATGGTGCTGTTAGCAGCATCTACGGCTATAGTCAATGCCACTCCGGCATGCGGAGCGACAGACTATACCAGTCACACGTATGCTTTGTATAACATGGTCGTGTACATCTTAGCTGTGATGACCTCTGTTCTTACTGTTCTGTACGTGTTGGCTACAATCATAGGATTATACAGTGCCACCACCATCTATATAAAGATGCAGTCCGGTGAGGACGGTGTGATGAAGGCCATCTACACATTGGTAGGAGCGTGTATTTTCCTTTTAGCGGCAAGTATCGTTCTTCCTGGTTTCTTCGGCTTTCAGTATGGTGATTTCAATAATCTACATCATTGATAATAACACAATTATATATCCAAATAAGTTTCATTTCAAATTTAATTTTTATGTTTTCAAACAACAAAGTAGTTACTACGTTAGTTTCAGGTTTAACTAAGGGATTTCACAAGACTGCGGCCTTTGTCTCTGCCAACCGTCGCCCTCTGGCATTGGCACTGTGTATGCTGTTTGTCGTGGTTGCCAACGCACAAACTGCAAATACCGATACAGGTGTTACGGCTATTAACTCTGTTGCCGAGTCTTTGAAGAAATACATTGAGCCAGTCCGTGTGCTCTGCTACGCCCTTGCCGGTATCATCGCCATCGGTGGCGGTATCAGTGTGTACATCAAGATGAACAACGAGGAGCAGGATGTCAAGAAGAGCATCATGATGATCGTCGGTGCCTGTATCTTCCTCATCGCTGCTGCTACCTTCCTGCCCAAGTTCTTTGGTCTCTGATCATGCCTGAGCAGACAGACAATAATCAGGAGTACCCGGTCTTCAAAGGGCTTCAACGACCCTTTGAAGCCTTCGGGCTCCGTGGTAGATATGTCTTTTGGGGGTTAGGAACCGTTGCTGGTACTCTACTATCGTTCCTAGGGGGTTATGCCATCTTCGGATTCCTGCCCTCATTAATCATTGCAGGAACTATCTTAGGCGTTGGAGGAGTGTTGATTCTGGTCAAGCAACATCACGGCTTACATACAAAGAATACCGAGAAGGGTTTGTTTATAGTATGTAGTAATATCAGGTATCATAGAACAACCAAGCAACGCTTCTGAATTATTACTTCCACGGCCAATCATCCGTTAGAAGTAGTAAGCAATTAGTAACCAATCAGTAATTCATTGTTAGTAGCAAGAAGTAAGTAATATATCATAAAAACCATATAGAATGTTTGCTGTTGTTGTCATACTTATCTTTCTGAGCATCCTTCTTGGCATGGCCATTTCCGTGAAAGCATTTGGTACGGGGGGCAAGCGTGCCAAGATCTTCAATAACATCTATTTTAGTGTAGAGGATGCAGATGGCAAGGGCGTTGTGTATACGATGTCCGGGGACTATTCCTGTATCATCAGCTTAGAGAATCCTATTGCCAAGTACAGTGCAGATACCGATAAGTACTATAACTTTGTTACGCTAATGTCCTCCATCATGGAGTCATTAGGAGACGGCTATGCAATACAGAAGCAGGACATCTTTGTGCGGAAGCACTTTCGCATGTCCTCTTTGTTATCCAAGGACGCTTCAAGGGGAGCAGAAAGCAAGCAATTCCTTTCCAACTGTTATTTTCGTTTTTTCGACGGTCGTCCTTATGTAGAGCAGAAGACCTATCTCATCGTTACACAGAAAGGTCGTCAGGGAGGCTTCAAGACCTACGATGCGTCCCGTTATAAAGACTTCTTCGTGAAAGTAAATAAAGTCTACGATCGTCTGAAAATCAATCAGATCAACTGCCATTTCCTTGACAGCAAAGCATGTCAGGACTATACAGACCGCTATCTTGCGCAAGACTTTGGCCATGAGAATTATTCTCTTTCAGATTTCTATGTAGGCAAGGAAGAGATAGGCATGGGAGACCGTCACATGAAGGTATACAGTCTGTTGGATATCGACGATGTAGGTCTCCCTGCCAATCTCCGTCCTTATTCAGTGATGGCCATCAACAATATCGTTTCCTCGGAAGATCTGCTGAGTGGTCTTGACCATGTAGTAGACACCGATACAGTTGTTTACAACCAAGTATTCTTTGTACCCAATCAAAGAAAAGTTATGGCACACTTGGATAAGGAGATGAACCATCACGCTTCCATCCCCAACCCCAGTAATCAGATTTGTGTTGATGATATCAAGGCTGTCAAGGAAGAGATAGCCCGTAACGGCCGTCATTTGGTATGGGCACATTTTAGCCTTGTTGTAACTGCAGATGCCGACAAAGACTTCCACAAGATCACCAACTATCTGGAGAATACCCTTGCAAAGAACAACATGCACCTGTCCAAGCGCACTGACAACCAGAAAGAGCTCTTTGTTTGTTCCTTTCCCGGCAACTGTTTCCAGACCAACGAGGAGTATGACCGTTTTCTCACCTTGTCTGAGCCAGCCTTCTGTCTGATGTATAAGGAACGTCAGACACATGGAGACAAGACACCTATTAAGTGCTATTACACAGACAGACAAGGACTGCCCATGCCTATTGATTTGACAGGAAAGGAAGGAGATATCAAGTATACCAACAACTCCAACTTTTTCGTGTTAGGCCCCAGTGGAAGTGGCAAGAGCTTCTTTATGAACACCGTTATGCGCCAGTATTACGAGCAGAACACAGATATTGTCATCGTAGATACCGGTGACAGCTATGAAGGGCTCTGCTCCTATTTCAACGGCACCTATATTACTTACAGCAAGGATCACCCCATCTCAATGAATCCCTTCAAGATCACAGAGGAAGAGTATAAGGGCAACTTCTTGGAGAAGAAAAACTTCTTGAAGTCCCTTATCTTCCTGATCTTTAAGGGAACGTCATTGCCTACGAAACTGGAGGATGTGATCATCAACCAGACCATTATCGACTATTATGAAGCCTACTTCCATCCATTCAACGGCTTTTCTGAGGAAGAGCGTAAAAACATGCGTGATATCCTATTGCTTGATGACAAGAAGAACGGCAAGTATGAGAAGTTTGAGGAAGAGATGGAAGAGCGTTATGGCGATGACTATGAACTTGACGATTTGACCAAGAAAGGTGATAAGCAAAATTCCATCAGCGAGCGTGAGCAGCGTCTGAAAGGAAAGCTGCAAGCAGTCATTGATGACAAAGCTTCTACGGACGGAGAAAAGGTGGCAGCCAAGAATCAGCTGATGAAGCTTACCCCGGAAGTTATCGAAAACCATTATCTCCAGCGTATCGAGCGTCGTATTGCGAAGATCGAGCACCAGAAGAAGAATATGAAGGTCACTGAGTTGAGTTTCAACAGTTATTACGAGTTTGCACTGGAGCGCATACCCCAGATTATGGCTCAGCAGCATGTGGACTTTGCCATTAACAATTTTGCGACCATTCTAAAACCCTTCTATAAAGGTGGAGAGAAAGAGTACACCTTGAACAATGACATGGACACCTCACTCTTTGATGAGAAGTTCATCGTTTTCGAGATCGACAAGATCAAGGACGATCCCGTGTTGTTCCCAATCATTGTGCTCATCATCATGGATGTCTTCACACAGAAGATGCGCTTGAAGAAAGGACGCAAGTGTCTGGTTATCGAGGAAGCATGGAAAGCCATCGCCACTCCTATCATGGCAGAGTACATTAAGTACCTCTATAAGACAGCCAGAAAGCACTGGGCAATGGTCGGTGTGGTGACACAGGAGATTGAGGATATCACCTCCTCCCCTATTGTCAAGGAAGCTATCATCAGCAATTCCGATGTCTTCATGCTCCTTGACCAGAGCAAGTTCATGGATAAGTTTGATGAAATCAAGGCCACATTGGCGTTAAGCGACATCGACTGCAAGAAGATATTTACCATCAACAGACTGGACAATCATGATGGCAGATCACCTTTCAAGGAAGTCTTCATCAAGCGAGGCACCACAGGAGAAGTCTTCGGAGTCGAAGAACCTCCAGAGTGTTATATGAGCTATACTACAGAAAAGGTAGAAAAGGAAGCTTTGAAGCTTTACAAGCGACAGCTTCACACCGATCACGCCCATGCAGTAGAAGCTTTTGTGCGAGACTGGCAACGGAGTGGTATCAAGAAGTCCATCGACTTTGCAAAGAAAGTAATCAAAGAAGGAAGAGTCTTAAACATCAACAGATGATTTAAGAATAAATTTGAGGTCTGAAAAAATACAAAAGTAAAAAACATGCAGACATGAAAAAGATATTAACAGCGTTACTGCTCATTCTTTGTAGTTTCCGGTGCTACGGTCAAGCGTCTTTGGCATCGGTAAACTTGGATTATGCTACTACGTCAGCCATGGAAGGAGCCTTTGATGTAGAAAATGCCATAGAGCAGAGGGCTGTTGACAATCTTAACGAGATACTATCCCATTATAGCAGTGCCGGTATCGCTACAGCCGGTATCTACTTGTCCAAGTATAATGATCGTCGTTCTTTGACGAATGTGGGACTCTTCTCAGACACAGAAGAGTTCTACTACCAACGTATCAGAAATCTTGTGATGAACGGCATCAACCCCATGCTGTTAGATATCTCCATCAAACTGATAAAAAATCCGCAGGGCTGTCTGGAATGGGGGCCTTATCTGTTTCGAGTTACCACGAACGTAGAAAATCTTTGTAAAGAGTTTGAGTTGGTAGTAACTAATGGAAAGCTCAGCTTCAAGGACGTGCCCTTCTTGGTCATCAATACCGCATTGCGTAAGTATTTTGACCTGTCGAAGTTTGATGGAGTCAACTGGCGTAAAGCTATCAATGATGCCATAACGGTAGCAAAGAATATTAATATCAAGAAGATTCTTTCAGAGTTCAAAAATATTGGAGCTGCTATTGCCACAGCCGGGAAGAATATCGGAGAGAGCAACTATGCTGAGATTTCCAAGATAGGCAAGGTTTTCAAGACCAAACCTGACGAAGTGTTCCGTTTGTACAACAAGTACAAAGATTTGTATGACAACATTCACCATGCCGATAACGCCAAGGACATCCTTCTTGCCGTTATCGGAACTTCTGCGCCCAAGGGAGTATATAAGCTCTTTATGTTTGATGACTATAGTATAGAAGGTTTTATCAGCGATTATTTGAAAAATCTCTCAGAGCAGTACTATCGTCAACGTTGGTACATCTACTCAGAAGATAAGGGAGATGAAATTCTTTGTGACTATACCCCTACTCCTGCAGATGGCAATGATTACAACAGCAGCGAGTGGTTGGAGTTTCAAGGAAAAAAGGACGAGATGAAGCACCACTATTTGACTACTGCTGAGCGCAACCAGTTGAAGCAGATGGCAAAGAACAAATGCGGTTGGGATGAAGACAGAGTTGCCGAGTACAACAAGAGTCATCCCAATCATCATTGCGAGATCACCTACACTCTCAACCACAAAGACTACACTGAAAGTTACAAGCACGGTTTTGGAGGAAGACACCGGAAGCTTCATTGCTTCTATTCCTATTCCGTAGTTGTCGAAGACAAGTGGAATGTCGAGCAAGATGTCTATGAAGAGATGTATGACTCCAAGACTATGGATTTGGATGCCTTTACGCAGAAGATGCACGGCAAGCTCGATTATTACAACAGTACGATAGAGACCAACGAAACAGCCGGACATTCACAATACAAGTTAGGCAAGGATGATCCTGCCTACTATCAAGAAGCAGATGCCAAGCAAGTCAAAGGAGCCTCCAATGTAACCTTCCTTGCCAACTGCCATGACGGAGCCAAGCTTGCCGAAGGATCATTTCATTGGAAAGAGAACGGAAATCAAGGTAGAGATTTGGATGATAAGTCAAAGGATTTTGCTATCGGTAACACCATTGTATACCCGAACGGAAATGATGGTCAACAACTTGCGGATTTTCTGGCACAGCAAGAGGCAAAGCAGAAACAGTTGGAAGCCAAGCTTGCCGATATTGACAAACAGCTCAATGACCTCATTGACCAGCTCAAAGCGGCTCAACTGTCAGGAGATTATAAAAAGATTGCGGGTATCAGAGCCGAGCAAAACAGGTTAAGAGATGTTCGTGATGATTATTACAGTCAGTTGAATGACATAAAAAATGAAATAAGAGAAACGCAGGAAGCACAGCAGGAATACTGGCAGGATCAAGAAGATGATGACAACACACGGTACAGAATCCTGAAGAATCTCAAAGAGTTAGGAGCAGCCTATCAGATCAACTGGACATTGCCGGGTACATGGGATGACAGCGACAGCAAGGAGTATGTCTACACTGTAAAAGGTTACTGTCCTTCCATAAAGAGTGAGGTTACTTACACGGCAAGATTAAGAGTTGCCAGTCCTCCCAAGTATCTTTTAAAGCACTTTATAAAAATACGGATACACCGAGCTGTGCTGAATGTAGACTATGAGATCACCACTCACGAGTCTTCTGAGACAGTTGTAGATGTCATGCGTTTTGATAAGGAAGAAGATGCCCAGTCACGTGCTGATGCGGTAAATAAGAAAGTACAGCAGTTGATGGAAGACATGCCCGGATGTAGTATCAGAACCAAGTATGACTATATGAGCAGCAATGATTCTATTACCGATGAAGACGGCATTCATCTTTTATGGATGAGTGACCGTATCGACGTAGCCCGTGAAGTAGACGCACAGCTGACACTCATCTATGCACAGTTGGTGCTTATTGACAAGTACCTGACGCAACAGGAGAGTCTGGAAAAATATTTGAAGCGTACGTTCCTCTCGATGATTGATCGTAGGAGCAGAGGTTTCCTTGCCAACTACGCTTTCTCCCGTTGGCGAAAGGCACTGATGGCTGCTGATGACATGCAAGGATGGTCAGAACAGAAACGGTTAGAGTATTACAAGAATACAGAGAATATGTATACTGGTGATCCTTCGGAACACCAGTAGCAGAAAGCAATTAGTAACAGACAGAATGTTTAAGCAGGAGGTAAATTTTATGACAGAATATAAGATTATACATATAAAAAGCCTTATGCGAGTCAGCATCCTTGCGTTTCTCGCTGTGCTGTTGCTCTTTCCGACGAGAGCACGTGCTGATTATTTGGAGCCGGATTTCGTGTCGCTTCGGGCTATGATAGCTAATCATGGACTTGAAAGTTCCGCTATGCTTTCCCGTACTATTGAAGAGGAATCAGTAAGCAATGAGCACAAGGAGAGCAAAGAAGCTGTTAAGGAGAGTCGTGAGATGAGCGATTCTTTGGACAAGTATGACAGAGCCTTTGATAAGCTCAGCCTTATCTTAAAGGGCACTTCTGTCGGTTTACATTCCATTGCTGTCATCTCAGAGACGTATGATATTTGGAAAGCATATAAGGGACTGGTACAGGACTATGCAGATTTAGTCGCAAGGAATCCAGTCCGCAATATCTACTCCTCTGATACTTTACTTATCAACACATTCTATGATACAGGAAAGAGTGTTGTAGAGCAAGTTAAGGATTTGGAGAAGTCATATTATGATGTAGGTTTGTATGTTACAGGTGTCAAGCACTGTTCGATGTACGACCTCCTTGAATCTTTGGATCGTATCAACTACGAGTTAGACTGTCTCCACAGTACCATTTGGAACGCCTATTCAAAGATGAATATCTATATGATCTGTCGTAGGGGCTATTGGAAGGATGAAGTATTCAATGCCGTTCACCTCTCTGACAATGCTCCGGCTTGTCTGTCAGCGTGGATGAGGGCAGCCACTCGTGTTGCGAATGACATACGAAGCAACAACCGTTCCGACGTGGACAGCGAAAGTTTAAAAGGGAGAGGTGGTTTGATAGGCAACTAAAAAAACAAAAACAAGGATGTAACACAAAATGAATGCAGCATATGAAAGCAAACATACTGTTAGCATATATAAGTGCTTTCGTCCTCACTCTATTACCTGTGAGAGGACATGCACAAACATACGTCAAGGTGACGTATCACTATGAGCCGGAGATCTTGAACCAGTTCACGGTTATGGAGACAGGAGCCGGAGCTTTAGGCGGTGGCAGTCCTCTTGCTGTTGAATGGTACACTCATTTACACAAGGACTATATGGCCTATGCTTATATGCCAACAAGTCCCAAGCTTGCTCATCGTGAGCTTTTTCGGCAACAGACGGAGAAAGAGATCAAGTTTGCCGAGCGTATTGACTCTGATGCCATACATCGAGGCAAAGAAGAGGCTAAGAACATAATAGACAGATCGCCCGGTGCTCTTGATGCTGCCTGGCTGACCGAGAAAAGTAAGATTGAGGGTATGCAGTATAGGTTTATGGCCAACATCAACAAGATAGTAGAGTTTGGTGGCACCCATAGTCTGTATATGGATTGGCGTACCATCTACTATTGTATAGACGATGCCATAAAGGCAACGAGAAAAGCCTACATGAGTAGTGGGCAGCGGCAAAAGGAATACCTTTCCATTTACCATGATTTGGTAAAGCGTAATGGAGACCTCTGTTCAATGTTGTACAAGTTATACAATATCAAGCAAGGCAAGAAGCTCATCAAGGAAGCCATGAAGCCCAAGAAGAACAAGAGTACCAAGGTCATTGCATATGACTGTCTTAATGATTGGCAGAGTAAGTTCTCAACGAATGTGATGTCAAGTCAGAACTGAGTTTATATCAAGCATACATACAATGACACTTATATTCTCTTATCGAGTTAATTAACAGCAAGTAATATAAACATAAAACGTATTTAGAATGTTATTCACACCATTAATTTTACAAGCGTCGGGAGGAGCCGGTGGCGGTAATGCGTATCAAGGAGCGTCAGACGCAATCTCTGATTTGTCATCTACGTTGGGTGTAGACCTCTTTGAGGAAGCCATTGACAATGTAGTGTTCCAGACCAATTCCTTTCTGTGTAATTCCACCTTTATCGGCAGTCACGGCCCGTTTTGGTGGATTCTGGAGATGAGCATGGCATTAGGTGCCCTGTTCGCACTCATCGTGGCAGGTAACATAGCCTACCGCATGATGGCAAAAGGCGAGCCTGTAGATGTGTTTAAAATATTAAAGATCTTAGGCATAGCCTTAGTCATGTTACTTTGGTATCCGCCATCGTATTCAGGCCGAGGAGTAGGTGGAGATGCCAACATCCTTGATGCCCTCGCTTACATTCCCAACTGCATTGGTAGCTACACCCATGATCTGTATGAGAATGAGGCAGAGCAGGTCAGTGGCAAGTACAATGAACTGTTGCCTTTGTTGAAGAAGCGGGATGATATGATGGAGAAGGCCAAGACAGAGACATCAGTTGCAAAAGAAGGAGTTAAAGACGAAAAGACTGCCGATGCTGTTGGCGGAATCACTGACGTACAGAAAGAGTTGGACAGTAAGAAGCAAGTCAATAAAATTGCAGATCAGGCGGCTTTTGCCGGCCTGATGGTAGCTTTTGACAAGATAGTGATGTTCTTAAGTCTCGTCATCTATCGTATCGGTTGGTGGTCAACGATATTCTGCCAGCAGATATTGTTGGGAATGCTCACGATCTTTGGCCCTATTCAATGGGCATTCAGCATACTACCCAAATGGGAAGGTGCCTGGGCAAAATGGATCATCCGTTATCTCACCGTTCATTTCTATGGAGCCATGCTATACTTTGTAGGATTCTATATTCTGTTGCTCTTTGACATCGTGCTGAGTGTACAGGTCGAGAATCTGACTGCTATATGCAGTAGTGATGCCACCTTCACCGGTTATCTCCAGAGTGCCTTTATGACCGCAGGTTATCTGTTGGTAGCGTCTGTCGTGTCTTTAAAGTGTCTGAATCTTGTTCCAGACCTTGCAGCATGGATGATTCCGGAGGGCGATACCGCATTCTCTACACGTAATTTTGGTGAGGGTGTATCTTCTTCTGTCAAACAGGGAGCAATGGCTCTTTTGCCACGTTAAAAATATTTTATTATGGCAGTATTAAAGCATTTGGAAAACAAGATAAAACTGGTTACCATAGTAAGCTGCTTCTTCATGGCAGGCTGTATTGTGATCAGTCTGGGCAGTGTTTTCACCGCAAGGATGATGGTTGCTGATGCTCACAAGAAGATCTATGTCCTTGACGGCACCGTCCCGGTGCTTGTCAAGCAGACAGACATGGATGAGACCTTTGATGTAGAGGCAAAGAGTGATATCGAGATGTTTCACTATCTCTTCTTCACCCTTGCACCTGATGACAAGTACATAGAATATACCATGCAGAAGGCCATGTATCTCGTAGATGAGAGTGGACTTGCCCAGTACAACGCCTTGAAGGAAAAAGGTTTCTTCTCCAATGTCATTGGTACCAGCACGATATGTAGTATTTTCTGTGACAGCATCAGGCTTGACAAGAAGAAGATGACCTTCACCTATTACGGTCGTCAGCGTATTGAGCGTCGTACCAGCATTCTGTACAGGCAACTCATCACATCCGGAGGGTTGAAGAGAGTACCACGAACAGAAAACAACCCACATGGTCTTCTCATCATCAACTGGAGAACCCTCGTCAACAAGGATCTTTCCGAGCAACAGAAGACTGATTATTAATCCTTAACTAAAGAACTATGAGTTGGAAGAAAATGTTTACAGGAGAGCCGATGCCTGATAAGAATGATCCTCGTTACAAGGAGCGTTATGAGAGAGAGGTAGAGGCCGGTCGTAAATTTGCAGAGAAGAGTGGATTTACATGGGTGGTGATGAAGATTCAGAAGTGGGCGAATAATCATCGTATGGCTTTTCTCATCATTTCCTTTGGTATTGTGATAGGCTTCTTTGTGATGAACATCATTGGATTGGTGAGAAACTACAGCTATAGTAACAACCAGAATAGCAATTCTGTTGAGCAGGTAGACTCAGCCATGAACTATCAACGTATACACTATAAAAAATAGATAGAGATGGATATAAAGCGTATAGACTTAAAGCAGCCGAAATATGTTATTCCGGCTTGCATCTATCCTATCGTGTTGTTCTTGGGATATATGATCATATCGTCTTTGCATACTGACACATCGGGCAATTCACGATTACGGTCTACTACTTATCTCAATTCCGATCTGCCGGAAGCATATACTGACAGCACCTTGGGTTCCAAGATGGACAACACCGAGAAGGAGTATGGAAACATCGACGACTATTCCGGTGTCCAGAGTGTTGAGAATGATAACGACTCGTTACAGAAAAAAGAAGATTACGAGTCGAAGTACAGTGAGAGTGAAGCCCGTGCGGTATCAGCTCAGGACGACCGTGCCAAGGAAGCCATGGAGCTGAGAGCCATGCAAAACCGTGTCAGGGAAGAGAGCTTGAAGCGGCGTTCGTATAACAAAAGTCGCAGTACATCTTACGATTCGGATGATGAGTTCACGGATCCTTATAGTGATACTCAAATTGCCCATGCACAAAGAGAGCGTCGGAGAAGGGAGATGGAAGCCATTAACCGTAATCTTTCATCGTCACCTACCTATAATGGCAGCGACTATGGTCGTGTCGTTAATCAGTTAGGCTATGCCCCGAATGGAAACAGAGGAAATGGCAGTACAGACGGTACCGACGGCAGTTATGGCAATGGCGATGGCGATGGCGATGGTAACGGTAACGGATCTCGTGGTAACTATCGAAGCGGCAACGGTGGCTATGATGAAAATCGTGGTCAGGGCGGTAATGGACACATGTCCGAGGCCGGAGAGATTACGGGTCAAGAAACACCTATCAAGGCAGTAAAGAAAGTCAGACAGAATTCCGACTATTTCAACACCATCAGCTCCAGTAAGGATCAGTCAAAGCTTATCACGGGCATCATTGACGAGAACATCAAGGCAGTGGATGGCAGTCGAGTTCGTTTACGGCTGTTGGATGACATCGAGATTGGAGATATTGTTGTGAAGAAAGGCACCTACCTGTATGCCTCTATGAGTGGCTTCGGCTCACAGCGTGTCAAGGGAACGGTACAGAGTATCTTCTTCCATGACGATATCATTCCTGTCAGTCTGTCCATCTTTGATACTGACGGATTGGAAGGCTTGTATGTACCGCAGAGTCAGTTCCGGCAGACAGCAAAGGATGTAGCCAGTTCAGCTATGGAAGGCGGCAATGATATCACAGAAAGCGATGGCTCAACTACTGGTGTTAAAGGATGGGCATCACAGGCCGTAAGAAATGCTTCAACAAAAGTAATGAATGCTTTCGGCAAGGTGTTCAAGCGTAACGTTGTCCGTTTGAAGTATGGCACCAAGGTCTATCTTATTGACAGCAGTCAGAGAGAGAATAACAACAACAACAGCAAAAAGCAACGTCAGTAATAATATAAAAACAAAAAGTAAGCATTATGAAAACAAATAATCAAATCAAGCATAAGGAAGGTAGCTTCAAGGAGCGTGTCTTGCTACTCCTGATTGCTCTGGTGTCAGTCATTACAGCGAGTGCACAGAAGACGTTAGTCAATATTGACCAACTCACAGTTAATGAACACGTCTCGACGATTATCACGGCTTCTGAACCGATCAGGATGGTAGATATCTCAACGGATTCCGTTGCCGGTGACAAGCCACTTGATAACGTCGTTCGTGTGAAGCCCAAGACAGGCAATCACCATGATGGAGAGCTCTTAGGCATCATCACCATCATCACTGAGCGCTATCGTGTACAGTACGCCCTTGCATATACAAGCAAGATAGAGGAAGCCGTCTCGGACAAGGAAGTAGAACTTGTTGAGAGAAATGCCTTCCACAACCCAGATGTCAGCATGTCCACATCAGATATGGTAGGTTATGCCATGAAGGTTTGGAATTCTTCCGCTCACTATCGTAGCACATTCACGAAAGCCAACCGTCTGACAATGCGCTTGAACAACATTTATGTTGTAGGTGAGTACTTCTTTATTGATTTCTCAGTAGAGAACCACAGTAATCTGCCGTTCGACATTGATGAGTTGCGTGTCAAGTTACAAGATAAGAAAGCCGAGAAGTCAACCAATGTACAGACCATCGAGCTACAGCCATCGCTGATACTGAATAGGGCTCCTTCGTTTAGAAACGGCTACCGTAATGTCATTGTAGTTAAGAAGATGACCTTCCCTAATGATAAGGTCTTGACTATAGAATTAAGTGAGAAGCAGATTTCAGGTAGAACAATCACTATGAATCTTGATTACGAGGATGTGCTTTCCGCAGATTCCTTTGACACACTTCTTCTTCGTGAAGATTAAAATGACAGAGCTATGAGAATATTCGTTTCACATATTTTTCCGAAGGGTGTGTTTAGGATGACGGCCATTGTTGCCGTCGTCCTTTGCTCCCTTACTGTATCAGCCCAGACACATGGAGATCATCTGATGGTAGGCGTTGGAGCCTCCTATCCCAATGGTGTAGAAGGAACTTTATCTTATGAGCACGAGACAGAGTATCACAATGCTTGGGAGTACTTTGGATCTTACTATGTAAAATGGGACAAGGATCCGGAGGCAGGACATATCACTAATGATAGTTTTTGGCACAACTATAACACATGGGATGTTGGTATTGCCTATAAGCCCTGTGTCACGAGAGGGCGCAACCATCACGGCAATTTCCGTATTGGCGTAGCTGCCGGTAGTGACCTTAATCGCTTTATTGGTATCGCCACTGCCGGTTATGAGCATACATACAACCTCTATAATGGATGGAGTCTGTTTTGGCAAGTCAAGGAAGATGTTGTCTTACATGGTCAGGACAGATTTCGCACAGGTGGTACGATTGGTATCAAGATTCCTCTTTGATAAGAGAATCGACCTCTTAGTTATTACGAATAAAGATTAAATTATGAGATATAGTAAATCAATGTTGTCAAATCTGATAGGACAAGCCTATATAATACCTATAATTGCTTTCTTAGCTTTTGTCGGGCTGTCTCTCCTCTCATGTGATAACCATGAAGCAGTTGACACAAACATGCATATAGGATATGTCTTGTGTGAGGACAACAGTTGTATGGACACAGCGACATACTTTCATCAGACTTCCAAGAAAGGCGTTGGAGTCGTTTTCTTCGAGAAGAATGACACCGTACCTGCTTTAGCAGTCATGTTACATGAGTATACGGGAGCTTACAGTGACACCGTACCAATTACCTTTGGCACATCCACAAATATTAAGGGAATCAACGGACGTTCCAATACAGTAGCGATGTCGTCAAGCAGCAATGGCAAGGGATCTTCTCCTATCGCACACTTACTGGAGACTGTTGGTACTGGACAAGCAATGAAGTCAGTGGCAACGAGAACAATCAGGCTTGGCTTTGTTCGGCACCGAATGGCAGTATATTGGAATCGTCAAAAATCAAGGCGCACAAAGTGCGTACCATCATACAAATTAATTACCCTGAGTAGGGGCGTTCCGAATAGTATTCATTAAAATCTAAAATCAATTTATTATGCCTTGGTATCAAAGACCGGTTGAATTTCTTGGCAACACCGCTGTAAAGGGACTTGCCAAAGTCGGCATTAAAGTCGGTGGAGAGAAAGTCAGCACAACTGGAGCAAAAGCTCTTGCCAAGATGGCCGAAGAGGGCAAGGGAACTTTTACCAAACTTACAGAGAAGCTCGCTAAGGAACGTGGCGTTTCTTCTGTTAGGTTTGGCGAAGACGCTGTTGCAAAGCAAACACGTAGGATGGCTGAGAGTATGGCCAAAAAGGTAGGTCCCCATGTTGGCAACTACGGTGTGAAAGTTGCTACCAAAGCAGGTCGTCAAGCTTTGCGTCCTGTTGTGAGTACCGTGGAGAGAGCCAGTAGTATCGCTGCAAGAAGATCTATAGGATCCATAAGTCGGGCTGCTACACAAGCATCTCATTCAATGATTGGATCTCTCGGTGCCCGTTATGGGCAGCAAATGGAGAGAATACTCTCGAAAATGAATCCGGTCCAGCGTTTCTTCTTCAACTTTCAGGTACAGTTGAGCAATATGTTATCACGCCTGTTTGGTATAAACACAGGGTTTATGAAGCAGTTTGCAGACCGTATGGGACGTTTAGCTTTAGATGATACTAAATTGTCAACTCGATATGGTTTGAGGACTGGAGAAGGAATTACTAGTGACGGCTTAAAGGGTTCATTCAAAGATATTTTTGAGTCAAACCTTTCAAAGTTGGTAAATTCATCAAGCCGTGGTGGTCATGCGCTTGTTGATGTTGCCAAGAAATCGGTTGACAAGAGTTACGAGCGTCTTACTGGAGAGAAACTTTTATTGTCCGCTTCAAAAGCAGGAGAGGGAGCGGCTATCCAGACTGTCAAGGAGGGTGCTGAGAATATGGTCAAGAACGGCATCAAGGAAGGCACGGAGCAAGCAGCTCGTCAAGAAGTCAAGAATACAGTTGAGCAAGCAGTGGAGCATGCCTCTGAAAAAGCAGCTGCTCATGCAGGCGAAGGTGCTGCTGCAGATGGAGGTAAGAAAGCAGCTGATACTATCGTACATGAATGGAAGAATGTTGCAAAAGACGATCTTAAAGTAGGCGATCATATTCGACTTGTTGATAAAGAAGGAAAGGCATTAGATGGTTCAGAAGTAGTCATAAAAGACATAAAAGACGGAAAATTCACGGTTGAATCCGTTAAAAGTTCAGGATTAATTCCAAACCAGACTTTTGAGAAGAATGCTATCCAGCGTTTGGAGGAGACATTAGTCCGTGACACATCAGAGCAAGGTGCAAAGCAAGGACTTAGAGATGGTGCAGAAATCACAGGTAAGGAAGGCTTAGAGAATGGTGCCAAAGAAGCAGGAGAGACTCTTGAAAAGAAAGCTACAAAAGGAGGGCTCTTCGACCTCACCGAGGATTTCCAGAAGAAAATGAACGAAGCTGAGACTTTCCAGTGGAAAGTTAACAAGATGATGGACAAAAGCCTTGCCAAACAAAAAGAAGCCATTGATAAACTTTATGAAGCTGCCAAAGCTGAGACCAATCCTTCTTCTGCTGCAAAAATGTTAAGTGAAGTAACTGAAAAAGAAACAGCTCTCTCACTTAAGATCGCAGAAAACCTTCAAAAGCAGAAAGAGCTCATAGAAGGAGTCGATAGTCGTGTGGCACAAGAAGCAGAACTTGCTGCTCGTAGGGATGCAGAGAAGGCTGCTGAGAAAGCTAATCCTTTTGAATTGCCGGAAAAGCTTATGAATCGTTTGAAATCCCGTCCCAAGGAGTTGGCTCAGTGGAATATGAACAAAGCGGCATGGGAAGGCTTGCAGGAGCAACGCAGGGCTGTCGACAAACTCTATGAGGCAGCCGCCAAGACCACCAATCTTAGGGAATCTGCCAAGCTAACCAGCGAGGCAGCTGAGAAGAGTGCCGCCTTGCAGAAACAAGCTGCCGAAATTATGCAGAAGCATGTGGATTTGGCTGGCCGCCTTAACAAGACCTTATTCCGTCAAGGTGCTGAAAAGGTTGTACAAAATCCCAAGCAACTTCTTGGTTGGTCAGGAGCTATACTAGGCAGCGGCATGGCTGTCTCTGGCATTGCTTCGGGCAAGGGAGCTCTCGACCCCTTCTTTAAAACTTTGTTCGGGCAGCAATACGAGCAAAATGGGCTCGGTGGTGTTATCGTCAAGACAGTCATTGGTGAGAAGAATCAAAAAGCTGCTGCCGATAAACTTTCTCAGCTTGGGCAAAAAACAGGTAATGCTGTTGCTGAGAACGCACCAAAGGTCGCAACGGAAGTAGGAAGAATCTATAATGGTATTGCAGATGATGCTGCTGCAATCAACCAAGAGGCAGGCAATGCGTATAATAATATAAAAGGAGCGGTTACCGGGCTTTACCACGGCAACCAGCAAATTTCCGATGGTCAGGGAGGCTACTATGACTCCACCACCCAGCAATACGAGGGTGTGCCGCAGAACGGTTCTTCCGCCCAGTATGCCATGGGGCTTGCCAAAAACACAATGGATTCTTTCAGTGGTGGCAATGTCTCCAAGATGGACTTGGGGTCGTTGCTTGCTGCCTCCTTGCTTGGCTTTGGAAGATTTGGGCTGATTGGCAAGGCTATCGGAGCTGTGATGGCAGGTAGTACCATTCATAACATCAACAAGCGAGGGCAATCCACCCAGCAGGTTCAGCAATCGCAGGTCTATGCCCCCTCCCAGAGTCAGGCAGTTCGGCAGACACAGGAATACAATGCCAGTGTCTATCAGCACCCGGAGGTCAGTTTTGATGAGAGTGAGAGCACACAACATTCACGTCATATTTAAATCATGTCAATGGAGAATAACGCAAATAATACAAGTAATAAAAAGCCCAACTATAAGGATATGTTCTTGGAGTCGCCTTCCGGCTTCTCCATGCCTTTCGAGTTGAAGGATGAGGAAGAACTTCATGTCATCCTCCCCTATGGCGAGCAGACCCATCCCAAGACGGGAGAGAAGTTCAACCACCTCGGCGTTGACCTAGCCGTCAAGGACAAGGAGCTGTGGGCGTTGGCCAGCGGTTCCATCATCGGAGCAGGAGAGAATGCCATCCACGGCAATTATATTGTCGTCAAATATGGCAAGTACGAAGTTACCTATGGTCATATCTCGGAAGCCTACACTCCTTATGGCACTACTGTTTCAGCAGGTGACACCATTGCCAAGGCAGGAGATTTCCTGCATTTAGGAGTTCGATTTGCTGGAAGAGACATGGATCCCATGGAATTTTTGAAAGTCATCTGGGGTAACATCCAGCAGCTTGCAGTAATGGGCATTCATGGTAAAAAAGGCGATGATAACGTACAGGGTCGCAATATTCATACTCAGTATGATGCACATCAAGACGAAATACTGATGCTGATGCTACGTTGGTTGCCCGAATACATGAATGAGTTGCGTAATGGTTCCTATGCACCATCACTTGGTACGGAGTCCACCTTGCGCAACATCTTTGCTCAGGCAGCACGTAAAGATTATTTCTATGAAGCGATACCCTCAATTGCCAATCCGCTGGGGTTTGGCGGCCGTGCGGTTCCTCTGATAGAGAAAGTTCAAAATCTGTTGATTCAGGACTTCCTTAGTTATATGTTCACCAGACATTCAAGAGTAATGCCTGAGATGGATGAGAATGAAAAAAAAAATTTCTTGCGAGAGCAGCCGAAGACGGAATGATTGTCGATCCTCTTGGAAAGTTGAAAGTAGATATACAGAATTACGATGTTAAGCGTAAAGCTTCTATTTATTATGACAGAGAGGCTACGATGTGCTGGACTAAGGCATGGTTTAACGAGCATCAGAAAGGGGAGCGCTCAGTGCGCATACCTTTGCATTTGGCATTGCAGTTTGATAATGACGAGATCAGCCTTGACGAATGGCTGGCACGGTTCTATCCCAAGCAGATGTCCGTGTACCAGAAAGTGATGACCGAGGCAAGAAAGCAATTGTTAGGTATGTAAAGATAACATAGAGAATATGGCAAACAATACAGAGCTTGCACAGATAGATTACGCCTTTAACAACTACTATGGGAGATATATTGCTCCCATAGTGGAGAAGGAGTATTCTGCTTTGGTAAAGAAGCAGAGCAAAGAATATTTAGATGCTGTTACGCCTAAAAACATATGGGGAGTTATCTCTGCTGGTCATCTCGAAAGCGAAGTGGTAGCCGGGAGGGAAGTTCTTAAAAACGGTAAGTGGAATTCTCAATCCATCAGTACTGTTGTAGACAACAGCCTGAAAAAAATCGGGAACAATAAAACCTTGTACACCGATTGGCAAATTTTGGCTTATCAATGGAACACAGCCTTATATAATAAGCTTGGCAAAGTAAAATATGAAGAGCTGCAAAAGAAGTGTAACGGAATTCCTCCCGGTATTTTTTACATGAATGAGCGTCTCGCCAACTTGATGTGCGATCAAGTAGGCAGAAAAGGAGCACCAAAGACAGCCGCAGGAAGAGTTATAAAGAAGGGTATTGAGAATAGCCTTTTTGGTTTTGCGCACGATATAACCAATAGGTTGATGACCCCTGGTAGTCGTAAAGTATCTGCATTTGAGCAAAGGGTAGAAGCATACAATAAGAGGGCTGGAGATCCTAAAAGCCGAAAAGAGAGATGGGCTTCTTACGGCACATCCGCACTGATTGATTTAGCCACAGGAGGTCCTGTTTCTGCAAAATCTGCTGGTGTCAATTTCTTAATAGGAGCAGGAATAATTGGAGGCATGGAGCATTACAATCGTGGTGGACAAAGCATTACGTATGACAAAGGCAGCCAGTACGTGATGAACTACGCCTATGGCTCTTCTGATGCCGCAGACAAGGCTTGGGCAGCCTCCAATAAGAAATACCGTACGCAAGGATCACTGTTGCTTCTACAGACCAATACTATGCTTCATAAAAAGGTGAAGGTAGGCAGTCTTGGTTTTGACGACAGAGCCAATCAAGTATCGAACAAGGTTCTCTCCAATAATCGAAATTCCAAGAACTTTTTACGTACTGTTGCCAAGACTTTCGACCATCAAGCCATCCACTATAACTCAAATGCTAAAGTACCGGGATGGATGATGGCAATGAGTGAACGGCAATGCCGTGGCTTGGGTGGTAAGTTCTATGCCATAGCCATGGAGATGTCACGTTCACGTAAAGAGGTTGTTGTCGTAGGAAGAAAGAAGATGACTTTAAATGAGGTTGCCCAGCGTGCTTTTGACTATTCCCATGCCGCAGCCATCAAGCGGCAGCATTTTGAGGACAATATTGCTAAGATTGCACAGCGTCGTGCTGCTTACGCAGTACAGAGAGCCCCGTCTGGTAGTGTACATCATCATACCTTCAATCATGCTCCATCCACAGCTGCCACCCCACGTGAGGATGCAAGAGCCTTGTACGGTCAGTCCGCATCAACTGCTCAGCCAAACATGAGAGATGGACAGCAAACACCTCAGTATGGGGCGCAAGCCCAGCAAGTGCAGCAGAGTATGGGGTATCAGCCTCCTTCTATGGGTGGCTGGGACAATGCCATGAAGCAGATGGGGTTGAGTGATTTTGGTGCCACATGGCAAAACATTGGCTATGTATTGGCCATGTTGCCGGACATGCTTATTGGAATGTTTACAGGGAAGAATCAAAATTTCAAACTGGAAAACAACTACATGCCATTGGCTGCTATCATCGCTGGTATGTTCTTTACAAAGAACAGTTTTTTGAAAATGCTGCTTTTGGGTCTCGGCGGTGCAAATCTGCTTAACAATGCCAATCACGCCATGAAACATGATGGGCAAAGTAGTACCCCCGTACGTCAGTTGAAGTCCTATCCGGATGAGCCACTGAACAGCAGAATCAAGAATCCTGTTATCAAAGGGCGTTCTCTACTGGGAACTTTCGATGGCAAGCCCTTGTGCATCACCATCAATTCAAACGAAACCATCTATGCCTATGAAAAGGGAGCTTTGCCGCTGAACACTTTGGTTAATGCTATATTAGCGGATATGGATAGACAGCAAGCCAGCGCTTCCGCATCTTATGACAGAGGCATAGCGGAGGCAGGAGAACAACAGAGAACTGTAGGCATTAAATAAAGCTTTTATATATATTATCTGAGTTTTCTATGCCTTCGTACTACTAACGTTATAATCTGATATAAAGCTCT
>ERZ772902.956-NODE-956-length-25533-cov-5.869064_pt1 | contig 25533 bp, 19 predicted proteins | sample MGYA00511470_ERZ772902 | MGnify/ENA primary metagenome ERZ772902 (study PRJEB29015, sample SAMEA2737717) | human gut metagenome | biome: human gut; feature: human-associated habitat; material: faeces | place: China | collected 2012 ... | reverse complement strand
TGCGGAATGTATAAAAGCGGGAATTCGACCGGTTATGATCACAGGAGATCATAAAATCACAGCAGCAGCAATCGCAAAGAGAGTTGGTATATTACATGATTTGTCGGAAGCCTGTGAAGGTGCGGATATAGAAAATATGAGTGACGAGGAACTCAAAGAATTTGTCCCAAATATTTCTGTGTATGCAAGAGTGTCACCGGAACATAAAATCCGCATTGTTCGGGCCTGGCAGGAAAGAGGAATGATTGTGGCAATGACAGGAGACGGTGTCAATGATGCACCAGCATTAAAGCAGGCAGATATTGGCGTTGCGATGGGAATGACCGGAACGGAAGTTGCGAAAGATGCAGCAGCGATGGTACTTACAGATGATAACTTTGCAACAATCGTAAAAGCAGTGGAAAATGGGCGAAACTTATATCAGAATATCAAGTATGCGATACAGTTTCTTTTGTCAGGAAATTTGGGAGCAATTTTAACCGTTCTTTGTTCATCGATTGCAGGACTTCCGGTGCCATTTGCACCAGTACATTTACTCTTCATTAATCTTTTGACGGATAGCTTACCGGCAATTGCGTTAGGCTTAGAGCCGGACAGAAGTGAAGTGATGAGTGAAAAACCGAGATTAGCAGATGAGTCGATATTGACAAAAGATTTTCTTAGCAAAATCGGTCTGGAAGGTTTGGTAATTGGAGCAATGACAATGATCAGTTTTTTGACAGGATACAACCAGAATGGTACATTGCTTGGAAGCACGTATGCTTTTGGAACTCTTTGTCTGGCACGTTTGTTTCATGGATATAATTGCAAATCAGATCATCCGGTCATTTTTACAAAAGGTCTCTTTCATAACAAGTGGCTTCAGGGAGCATTTGTGTTAGGTACAGTACTCATTACAACAGTACTGACGGTTCCTGGTTTCCATAACTTATTTAAAGTGGAAACTTTGAATCTGATGCAGCTTGGATGTGTATATTTATATGCTTTTGCAAGTCTTCCAATCATTCAGCTGCTTAAATGGATACGCATGAAATTAAGAAAAAGAGGAGAATGACAGTGGATATAAGTAAAATATCTGTAAAAAAAATCCGGGAACTTATTGTGTTTACAGCATTTCTTGTGGTCGCACTGTGGAAGTTTAATGTGGTGCTCGACGTGTTGAAAGTAATATGGGGGATCGTATTTCCCTTTGTACTTGGCGGAGCGATCGCATTTGTGACCAACGTGCCAATGAGCTTTTTGGAAAAGAAAATTTTTGGAAGGGCAAAAAAAGAAGATAAGATAGTCGAAAAACTGGCAAGACCAATAAGCCTGTTCCTCACGATCGTATTTGCGGTTGGCGTGATTGTACTGGTGATGTTTGGTGTGATTCCGCAGCTTACGCGGACAATAGGAACCCTGATGAGGAGTATCGCTGATTTTATTCCACAGATGCAAAGCTGGATCCGGGAGTTTTCCCATAATAACCAGGAAATCATGAAGCTTGTAGATCAGGTACAGTTTAATCCGGATCAGGCGATCAAGTGGGGGATAAGCCTACTCGGAAATGGTGCAGGAAATATGATGAATATCACAATGTCAGCAGTGGGTTCCATAGTTAGTGGATTGGCAGCCTTTTTTGTTGCATTTTCCTTTGCCTGCTATGTCCTTTTTCAGAAGGAAACGCTGCAGGTGCAGATTCGAAAAGTATTTTTCGCTTTTCTTCCAAAGGAAAAAGCAGATGCTTTTCTTAAAGTCTGCTCTCTGACTTATCAGACATTTGCAAATTTTCTTACAGGTCAGTGTCTGGAAGCCGTGATCCTTGGCTGTATGTTTGTTGTGATATTGAGCATTTTGAGGATGCCATATGCACTTTTGATCGGAGTTTTAATTGCGTTTACGGCATTGATCCCGATTTTCGGAGCCTTCATCGGGTGTGCAGTGGGAAGCTTTTTGATCTTTATGGTAAATCCGAAACAGGCAATTTTATTTATTATAGTATTTCTGGTGCTGCAGCAGATCGAGGGAAATCTGATCTATCCTCATGTTGTGGGTGAGTCTGTAGGGCTTCCATCGATCTGGGTTCTTGCAGCAGTTACGATCGGCGGAAACCTTATGGGAATTGTAGGTATGCTTGTTTTCATTCCGTTGCTTTCCGTGTTCTATACTATTTTTCGGGAATTCGTATATCTGCATCTGAAAAAAAAGCATATCAAACAGGTGACAAAGACAGAAATAGAAGAAGATACGGCGGAAGAAATTGTAAATAGTGACATATCAGAGGTGAAATGATAGAATCCCATCTTTGAAGCTGTAAGGTGATAAAACGGTTACAAACCCAGTAAATATGGGTATTGTGGCCGTTTTTTTTGTGGATCATTATTCAACCGTCAAACTTCCGGGTGTTTTTATAGCAATCCCAGAAAATAATGCAAACTTCAGCGCTGCAGAACGTGAATTACTGCGTCACAGATTTTTATATCTTAGACAAGTACTTCCTATGATAGACCACAGGGAAGGGAAAGGCAGGAAAGAAAAAAATGGACAATGGATATTACAACTGTCTTGTCACATGACAAAAGTTGTGGTATACTAAGCGCTAAAGTGTTAAAAAAATATCACGATTCAGGGTTCTGAATCGTGATAGTAAAAATAGGAAGGAAACAAAACCAATGGATACCAGAAGAGAAAAGCTGGAAGCATTAAAGAAAGAAAAAAACGCCGTCATCATGGCACACTATTACGTGCCGGATGAAGTGCAGGAAATTGCCGATTACATCGGAGATTCGTATTACTTAAGCGACATGGCGACGAAAGTGGACGCCAGTGTTATCGTTCTCTGCGGCGTTCGTTTCATGGGTGAGAGCGCCAAAATCTTAAACCCGGGCAAAAAAGTACTGCTCCCGGATCTGCATGCCGACTGCCCGATGGCTCACATGGCAGCGATTGAAAAAATCGAGGAAGTCCGGAAAGAGTACCCGGATGTGGCTGTCGTATGCTATGTCAATTCCACCGCGGAATTAAAAAGTCATTCCGACGTCTGTGTCACATCCTCCAATGCAGTAAAAATTGTAAAAGAACTGCCGAACCACGACATCTTCTTTATCCCAGACGAGCATCTTGGTACCTATGTGGCTGAGCAGGTGCCGGAGAAACATATCATCTTAAATGACGGTTTCTGTCACGTACATGCTGCCATCCGTCCGGAAGCTGCAAAGGCTGCAAAGGAAGCGCGTCCGCAGGCAAAGCTTCTCGTTCACCCGGAGTGCAGAAGTGAAGTCGTTGCACTTGCCGATTACGTCGGAAGCACCGCAGGCATCATCAAATATGCCGAGGCAAGTAAAAATACCGAGTTTCTCGTTGCAACCGAGCTTGGCGTTTTCGCAGAGCTGAAAAAGCGCTGCCCGGATAAGAAGTTTTATGCAGTGGGAAATACGCAGATCTGCCCAAATATGAAAAAAGTGACATTGGACAAATTAATAGAAGCACTGGAAAATGAGGAGAATGAAGTTCTGTTAAGCGAACAGGAAATTTCAGACGCACATGCGCCGCTGTTAAGAATGCTCGAGCTTGCAAAGTAACAAAATAAGCAGAACGCAGAAGCGGAAAAGAGGAAATGAAATGAAAAAGTATTATGATGCAGTGATTGTAGGATGTGGTGTGGCAGGATGTTTTGCGGCACTTCATCTGCCCCAGGAAGCCGATATTCTGATGATAACAAAAGCAGATACCGAGGACAGCGACTCCTTCCTCGCACAGGGCGGTATCTGTGTTCTGAAAAACGAAGACGATTACGATGCGTTCTATGAGGATACGATGCATGCCGGCCACTATGAAAATACGCCGGAATCCGTCGACATTATGATCCGTTCTTCCCGGAATGTCATCAATCAGCTTATCGCCTGGGGTGTGGATTTCCGCCGCGATGAAAACGGGGAACTCTGCTATACGAAAGAAGGCGCACATTCTACCAATCGCATCTTGTTCCACGACGATGTAACCGGAAAGGAGATTACGAGCAAGCTTCTCGCGCAGGTAAAAAAGCTGCCGAACGTGACGCTTCTTGCGCACACGGAAATGTGTGATATTCTTTCCTGCAAAAATGTCTGCGAGGGTGTTTTGATCCGGGATGAAGAAGGAAAGCTGATTCCGGTTTATGCCAGGGATGTGATCTGGGCATGCGGTGGCATCGGCGGAATTTACGATAATTCCACGAACTTCCCGCATCTGACCGGAGATGCACTTGCAATTGCAATCCACAGGAACGTAGCACTGAAAAATGTCAATTACGTACAGATTCATCCAACAACGCTGTATTCCCAAAAGAAAGGCCGCCGTTTTCTGATTTCCGAATCTGTCCGCGGAGAGGGCGCTGTTTTGCTCGATAAAAACGGTGAGCGTTTCACCAATGAGCTGCAGCCGCGTGACGTGGTATCCCGTGAGATTCACCGCCAGATGGAAAAGGATCACACGAAGCACGTATGGCTTTCCCTGAAAACGATTCCGCTTGATGTAAAAGAACGGTTCCCGAATATTTACCAGAAATGCCTGGAAGAGGGATATGATATCACGAAAGAACCGATTCCGGTTGTACCGGCACAGCATTACTTTATGGGCGGCGTCAAGGTAGACAGCAATAGCGAAACGACGATGGATCATCTGTACGCAGCAGGTGAGACGAGCTGCAACGGCGTGCACGGTGCAAACCGTCTGGCAAGCAATTCTCTGCTGGAGAGCCTTGTATTCGCAGAACGCGCGGCAAAGAAGATGGCTGCCGAATGGGCCGCAGAGGGTCTTACAGAGAACGCAGACCGCAAAGAAACGGCAACGGAGCCGAAGGAAGATGAATGGAAGCTCCTTGCAAAACGGTACGATATTAGAAAAGAAGATTACCAGAATATGGAAGAATATGCAGAACGCTGCAAAGAGAGCATCTGGGATGCGATCAGAAAGGAAGATGAATATGAATCCAATCACAAGAACACTAAATGTGGATAATCTGCTGCTTTTGGCACTGCAGGAAGATATCTCCAGTGAAGATGTAACCACGAATGCTGTCATGCCAGAAGCCTGCCAGGGAACGGTACAGCTTCTCTGCAAACAGGACGGCGTCATTGCCGGTATGGAAGTATTTGCAAGAGTATTTACTCTGCTCGATGAGAAAACCGAGATTATTCCGTATGTGAAAGACGGCGATGAAGTCAAAAAAGGCGATCTGCTCGCAACCGTAAACGGCGATATCCGTGTTCTGCTGTCCGGTGAGAGAACCGCGCTCAATTATCTGCAGCGGATGAGCGGAATCGCAACGTATACGAGAAGCGTTGCGAAGCTGCTCGAAGGTTCCAAAACGACCCTTCTCGATACCAGAAAAACGACCCCGAATATGCGTATTTTTGAAAAATATGCAGTCAAAATCGGTAGCGGCCAGAATCACCGCTACAATCTGTCCGATGGCGTTCTGTTAAAGGACAACCATATTGGAGCTGCAGGCAGTGTCACAAAAGCGATCGAGATGGCACGCGATTATGCTCCGTTTGTGCGCAAGATTGAAGTCGAGTGCGAAAATATTGATATGGTCCGCGAAGCAGCAGATGCAGGTGCCGACATTATCATGCTCGACAATATGACTCCGGCGCAGATGAAAGAGGCGGTAGCCGTCATCAACGGCAGAGCAAAAACCGAGTGCTCCGGAAATGTGACAAAAGAAAATATCGCCACGATCCTCGACACCGGCGTAGACTATGTTTCCAGCGGTGCACTGACGCATTCTGCACCGATTCTTGATGTATCATTGAAAAATCTGCATCCAGTAGAATAAGTATAAAAATAGGAATCATTTCCTTATAGATATAAAAATCGCGAAATAAAAAAGCTTCTGTTCCTCCCGGAAAAAGGGAAGAACAGAAGCTTTTTTAAACAAGAAACTTCGTTGAATTTTCTTATAAAAAATTCTCCGGGTTTAGATTCCTTTCTGAAACAGGAGAAAGGAATATCCGATCGGAATCAAAACCAGCGCTGCGATCGTGAGAAATAAAATCCATTCAAGCTGCAGAAAGCTGTTTACGATCATGGCAACGCCGCCGATGATCCAAACCCAGCCGGCGAGGCGGTGAGTGCGGTTCCAGTTTTCCTGACTGTGAAGGGTCCATGGAACCTTGATGCCGGTTGTGTAGTTCTGTTTGCATTTTGGCATGTAATTGCCGATGAGAATAAAGAGAAGGCCGACAATTCCATTGGCAACAAAACCGATATCAACTGCAATGCCGACTGCGTTTGCATAGATGGAGCAGCAGACTATCAGGGAGGTTACAGGTATGATCCACAGAACAAGACGGATCATCTTCGGGCCGATGTTCTGCCGTTTCGGATCAGAAAAAGTGAAAACAGCGGTAAAAATCTGCAGAGCGGCAAGAAACAGAGGAATACCGATCACTGCCATCGTTTTGCTGCTCCAGCCGTTGGGAACGTTGTTTGTGCCAAAATGGGTGGCAATGGTGTCCGGCATGCGATTCCAGAGCAGAAGTCCGATCACCGTCGGAAAAAGAGAAATGAGTGTTGTCAGAATCAGTGTTGTTTTATATTTTTTCCACATCAGAAGTGCCTCCTTTGAGCTCTGAAATCCAGAGCATGATTTCTTCCAGGACGGAAGTGTTGAGTTCATAATAAATAAAATTTTTCTCCCGGGATTCCAGCACAAGGTCTGCTTTTTTCAGAATACCGAGATGGTAGGAGATGGTTGCACCTGTCATATCAAAGTGCGATCCGATCTCCCCGGCAGAAAGTCTTCCGTTTTTCAGAAGCTCCAGAATCCTTCGCCGGACAGGATCGGAGAGAGCTTTAAACGTTTCTGCGAATGCCACGGAAACCTCCTTTCCGACAGTATGAATGCAACGTAATTAGAAATTTATCTAAATACTTTTTATCACAGGGAAAGTGAAAAGTCAATAAGCATTTCGAAAAAATTCTAAATAGTTTTATTGTTGATTTTGAGTTGCTATTTTCTGCAGAATACGCTACGATAAGGGAAAAGTTGTAGAAAAAGGGGGACAAAAACATGAAAAAACACCTGTCCGTGCGCTATGGCACGATTCAGGGCTGCTACTGGATGGGATACGCGGCACTGATGGGGTATGCCAGCGTCTATCTTCTTGAAAAAGGCTTCACAAACACACAAATCGGCCTTCTGACGGCAGTTGGCTGTATCGTGTCAGCGGTTCTGCAGCCTGCGTTGGCATCCTACGCAGATCGGCCGGAAAGCCCGTCCGTACGAACAATGCTCCTTGGAGCGAACCTGATTCAGCTTGTTCTTATCATTTCCCTTGCTGCAACGGCAGAAAGCAGTTCTATGGTGGTAAGGACACTGCTGTACGGCGCAAGCATTACGATGTTGATGCTGATGATTCCGTTCGTTAATTCTCTTGGTATGGAGACGATCCGCCAGGGAGAGGAACTTGATTACGGAATCGGGCGCGGCATGGGTTCCGTTGCATATGCGATTGCATCATGGCTGCTCGGCCGGCTGACCGCATCCTTTGGAGCAGACATGATTTCGATCTGGGCTATCGCGCTGACCATTCTTTTTCTCGCCTGTGTATTTCGTTTTCCATTTAAAAAGGACAGAAAAAAAGCAGAAGCAGAAAAAGAAGAGACAGGAGCAGCCGGTCCGGTCGATTTTCTGAAACGGTATCCGTCCTTCGCGGTAGTACTGCTTGGCTGCATTCTGATCTTTATGTCACATAGCCTGATTAACAGCTTCAATTATCAGATTGCAATGGCAAAAGGTGGTGGCAGCGGTGAGATGGGAAATGCGATGACCATCTCTGCGGTTTCCGAGCTGCCAACGATGTTTCTGTTCGGCTATCTGCTGAAAAAGAAGAGCAGTGTTTTCTGGTTCCGCCTCTCCGGCCTGTTTTTTGTCCTGAAAAGCATAGGAACCTTCCTGGCCTTTAATATTCCGACATACTACGCTGCTCAGCCGTTCCAGATGTTCGGCTGGGCGCTGATCAACGTCGCCTGCGTCTATTACGTGAACGGCATCATGGAGCCGCAGGATTCGATTAAAGGACAGGCATATATGGCGATGACCATCACCGCAGGAAATGTAATGAGCTCCCTGTTTGGCGGCTGGCTTATCGATGCAGCCGGTGTTGGCGCGATGCTGATCTGCGCATCTCTTGCGGCCTTCATCGGCTGGCTGATTGTGTGCCTGGGTTCGAAAGAAGCAAAAACTGCATAGGAAAGATAAAAAAAGCGCCCGAAACCGAACGTGGTTCCGGGCGCTTTGCCGTACAGCTCTTATTTATTTCTGTTTCCTGTATACTTCTCATCACAGTATTTGCAACGGTAAACTTCTTTTTCCGGGTCAGCCAGGATAAAGACATGTTTTAATCCCTGCTCAATGGAGGTGATACAGCGCGGATTTTTGCATTTGATAACATCAACTACCTGTTTCGGCAGATGAAGTTCTTTTTTCTCCGTAATTTCGCCGTCTTTAATGACATTGACAGTAATATTGTGATCGATAAAGCCTAAGATGTCAAGATCCATCTTATCAACCGAACACTCAACTTTCAGAATGTCCTTTTTTCCCATTTTTTCACTTTTGGCATTTTTAATAATGGCTACGGTACAGTCCAGCTTGTCCAGTCCCAGATCATGGTAAATGGTCATAGCCTTTCCTGCTTTAATATGGTCGAGCACGAAGCCCTCTTCAATACGTCCTACGTTCAGCATAGCGAAAGATGCTCCTTTCTTAATCGACTTTGATGTTCAGCAGCGTCAGAATCAGGGCCATACGTGCATAAACACCGTACTGAACCTGTTTAAAGTAAGCAGCGCGCGGGTCGTTATCCACGTCAACGGAGATCTCATTGACACGCGGCAGCGGATGCAGAACCAGCATTTCCGGAGAAGCAAGATCCATTTTGGACTGATCCAGAATATAGAAATCCTTCATGCGGATGTAATCATCCTCGTTGAAGAAACGTTCTTTCTGGACACGGGTCATATAAAGGACATCCAGCTTCGGGAGAACATCTTCCATTTTAATAACTTCCTCAAATGGAACATTGTTTGCGCGCAGCACATCATCACGGATGTAATCCGGGAGACGAAGCTCCTCCGGGGAGATTAATACAATTTTAATGCCGGTATAACGAACCAGCGCTTCAATCAGGGAGTGAACCGTTCTGCCGAATTTAAGATCACCGCAGAAACCAATGGTAAGATTGTTCAGGCGACCCTTTAAAGAACGGATGGTAAGAAGATCGGTAAGAGTCTGCGTCGGGTGCTGATGTCCACCATCGCCGGCGTTGATAACCGGGATACGGGAATACATAGATGCTACCAGCGGAGCGCCTTCTTTCGGATGACGCATCGCACAGATATTTGCAAAGCAGGATACTACACGAATGGTGTCCGCTACGCTTTCGCCTTTCGATGCGGAAGAAGAATTGGCAGAAGAAAAACCAAGAACAGTACCGCCAAGATTCATCATGGCAGCTTCAAAGCTGAGACGGGTGCGTGTGCTTGGTTCATAAAATAAAGTAGCAAGTCTTTTGCCATCGCAGGCATGTGCGTATTTTTCCGGGTGTTTCTCAATATCATTTGCCAGATCCATTAACTGATCCAGCTCTTCGACAGAGAAATCAAGGGGACTCATTAAGTGTCGCATATATTACCTCCTATGAAGATCCTTATTTTTGTTACCGTTCACAGTTTCCCTGCGAATGTCTGAATCACTTTCTTACGCAGCGAAACAGCAGGTGTTTCCCTGCTGAGTGAACAGTAACTTATTTTTTCTGTGTTCCACCTTAACACAAAAACAGGATAAATGCAAGATAAAAAATGGCAGGAAAAAGGTCGAAAAGCAGAGTAATATGAAATGTGAAAAAATAAAGTGAAATAGCAGTCAAAAAGGAAAAAGATTGTACAAAAGCCGAATTTCGGAAGATCTTTTCTTGTAAATTAAACGGAGATGGAGTAAAATATTGATATCTGCAACAAATGCAGAGTATCAGGAGGACCAGATATGCTAGACTTAGGAAAAATCCGCGACGAGATCGATGCCACCGATGACGAGATCGTCCGCCTGTTCCAGCACCGGATGGCGCTGACGGCGGAGGTTGCGCAGTACAAGATAGAGACAGGAAAAGCCGTTTTTGATGCGGAACGTGAGCGCCAGAAGCTGGAAAAGCTGACAGGCGAGGGAACAAATGCATTCAATACAAAAGGCATCCAGGAGCTGTTCCAGCAGATCATGTCGATCAGCCGGAAGCGCCAGTATCAGCTGCTGACCGAGAACGGCGGCGAGGAGATGACCGATTACACACAGGTTGACCACCTCCCGACGCACGGCAGAAGAGTTGTCTTCCAGGGTGTGGAGGGCGCCTATAGCTTCGGTGCCATGAAAGAATTTTTCGATGATACGATCACCAGTTTCCACGTAGACACCTGGAAAGAGGCGATGGAGGCGATCACAAAGGGCGAGGCTGATTACGCTGTGCTTCCGATCGAGAACTCCACAGCAGGCATTGTATCCGATATTTATGATCTTCTGGTGGAATATCCGCACTATATCGTCGGTGAGCAGGAATTGCCGGTGGAGCATGTGCTGATGGCACTGCCGGGAGCTAAAGTCGAAGAAATCCGTACCGTAATTTCCCACCCGCAGGCACTGGCCCAGTGCCGCCGCTTTCTCGATTCCAATGAAAACTGGAAAACAGAGGAACGACTGAATACGGCCGCCGCTGCAAAAGAAGTATCTGAGAGCGGTGATTTGACGATGGCAGCCGTCGGAAGCCCATATGCAGCAGAACACTTCGGACTGCAGATCTTAAAAGAAGGCATTTTTGACGCCCGGGGCAATACGACACGCTTTGTTATTATTTCCGGTCAGAAACGCTTTGTAAAGGATGCACAGAAAATCAGCGTATGCATGGAACTGCCGCATCAAAGCGGTTCTCTTTACAATGCACTGGCACATTTTATTTACAACGATCTGAACATGACCAAAATCGAGTCCCGCCCGATTCCGCAGCGGAAATGGGAGTACCGTTTCTTCGTGGATTTCGAGGGGAACTTAAGCGATCCGGCAGTCAAAAACGCACTGCGCGGATTGCAGGCAGAATCCGCGAAATTCCGGATTTTCGGAAATTATTAATCCAGAAGAGAGGGCCGTACCAAGCGGCCTTTTCGCATAAATAAAATGAAAAATGACAGGAAGGAAGAGACAAAAGATGATTAGAATAGAAGAATGTATCCTCTACCGCGATTTCGCAGAGGGGGAGGTACTGCGCGATATGACGATACTGGTGGAGACCTACAAAAAACTGGTCAATGCTCAGATTTCCCTGAAGGACCGCCGGTTCCGTGAGAATATGAGCGCATATGAGCCGCAGTTTTATGAGGCACTGAACCGCCTTGTCGAGATGGCAAACCGCTACGGCTTCTCCGGAAATCTCTGGCATGATTATCTGACGTATCTGCTGGTAAACAAAGAAAATGCATTCTCTACCTCGTGCGAGATTGTCGGAAAAGTAGAGGGAAGCATCAACCAGATGGCAAAACACGACTTTGTCCGTTTCAAAGAACTGTTTGATTTTGATATCTGTGTTTTTGATGAAATTTTTGAGTCCGGCGATGCCTCTGTCATCAGTTCCTATGAGAACACGGACAGTCCGAATAAACTGTTCAACAAAGAAGTCCGGGATCGTATCTGTGAGCTGGCCATCCGTCTGGCAAAGGCTGCATCCGCAGATGAATTTATGGCTGATATGGTTCAGTTTTACAAAGATTTCGGAGTGGGAAAACTGGGACTTCACAAGGCATTTCGTATTGCGCATACAGGAGAGAACGTTGAGATTATCCCGATTACCAACATTCCGGATGTGCGCCTTTCTGATCTTGTCGGCTACGAAATTCCAAAGCAGAAGCTGATCGACAACACGAAAGCGTTTGTCGAGGGCAAGAAAGCAAACAACTGTCTGCTTTTTGGCGATGCCGGAACCGGAAAATCCTCCAGCATCAAGGGCATCCTGAATGAATATTACGATCAGGGACTGCGAATGATCGAGGTTTACAAGCATCAGTTTCAGGATCTAAATGAGCTGATTGCACAGATCAAAAACAGAAATTATAAATTCATTATTTACATGGATGACCTTTCCTTTGAAGAGTTTGAGATTGAGTACAAATACCTGAAAGCCGTGATCGAGGGAGGTCTGGAAAAACGCCCGGACAATATCCTCATCTATGCGACCTCCAACCGCCGCCACCTGATCAAGGAGAACTACAGCGACAAAGAGGGAACGAGACAGGATATGCACACTTCCGATACGGTACAGGAGAAGCTGTCCCTGGTATACCGCTTCGGTGTCAGCATCTATTTCGGTGCGCCGGATAAGAAAGAGTTCCAGAAGATCGTTTCCGTTCTGGCCGACCGCTACGGCGTGAAGTTAAGCGAGGAAGAGCTTTTAGCAGAAGCAAATAAATGGGAACTGTCCCACGGCGGTCTTTCCGGCCGTACCGCACAGCAGTTTATCGATTATCTGCTCGGAAAACAGTAAAAAGAAAAAGGTCAAAAAGTCCGCTTGGTATTGGGAGCGGGCTTTTTGGGATATCCTTTGAAAAAGAAGGAGGAAAAGCATATATGCAGTATTCCACATTTGCTGCCATTGATATCGGCAGCTACGACGTCATTCTGGAGATTTTCGAGATCTCCAAAAAGCAGGGGATCCGGAGCGTGGATAAGATCTGCCACCGGATGGAGCTTGGAAAAGATACGTACACGCTGGGGAAAATCCGCCCGGAAATGGAAGAAGAGCTGTGCCGTGTACTCGCAGATTTTGTGCGGATTATGGAAGGCTATCGCGTGGACGATTACCGTGCAACGGCATCCAGTGCGATCAGTGAGGCGTCGAACAGTCTCTATGTCCTTGGAAAAATTCATCAGCTGACCGGTCTTTCTGTCACGGTTCTCTCCAACTCGGAGCAGCGTTTTCTTAGCTATAAAGCGCTCGCGGCGATGGAGGACAATTTTAACAAGATCATTGAAAAGGGAACTGCGATTCTCGATCTTGACGGTGGCAGTTTTCAGATTTCCCTGTTCGACAAGGATGCACTTGTCACAACACAGAACATCCGTATGGGAAGTCTTCGCATCCGCGAGCGTCTTGCCGGAATTCAGAGTGAGACGGAACATTACGAAGAGATGGTCGAGGAGCTGATCTGGAACGAAGTATCAAGCTTTAAAAAGATGTATCTGAAAGACCGCAAAATTGAAAACATTATGCTGATCGGCGATGTTTTCACCGACAGTGTTTATCAGAACATTGAAGAAAAAACGACAAAAATCATTTCCCGCGAAAACTTTAATACCTGGTATGAGAAAATTATCCGCCAGTCACCGATGGAGCTCGCCGTAAAACTTGGTATTCCGCTGGAAAACGCTTCACTGATGTATCCGTCTGCTGTGATTTATAAATGTCTGATTGATATGATGGGTGCGGAGCATATCTGGATTCCGGGCGTGCATATGACACGTGGTATTGCATACGAGTATGCGGAGCAGATGAAACTGCTGAAAGGCGGTCATAATTTCGAAAATGATATTCTGATGGCGGCAAAAAATATCGGAAAACGGTACGCAGTGAACCGTCCGCATGTCCAGAACCTGGAGATGACAGCGCTTGCCATGTTTGATGCGACGAAAAAGATGCACGGTATGAAAGAGCGCGAACGGCTGCTTCTCCAGATGGCAGTGATGCTGCATGACGTTGGAAAATACATCAGTTTCAATAATGTGGCGGATTCTTCCTATAATATTATCATGTCAAATGAAATCATCGGATTGTCGCACATTGAGCGTGAGATGGTGGCATTGATTGCAAGATACAACACGGTTACGCTCCCGTCCTACGATGAGCTGGTGATGGAATCGTCCTTGAGTGCCGAGCAGTATCTGACAGTATCCGAACTGACCGCAATCGTCCGTCTGGCGAATGCGCTCGACCGGAGTCATTTGCAGAAGATTCAGGCGATCCGCGCCACATTAAAGGAGCGCGAGCTGCAGCTTTCGCTCACGGTCAACCGCGATTTTACCCTTGAACAAGGTTTGTGCCAGGAAAAATTAGATTTCTTCAATGAGGTATTCAGCATACAGCCGGTCATCAAACTGAAACGGCAGATGTAAAAGGAGGCGAAGAAAGATGGATATTGCACCATATAAGAAACCGGAATATTTCCGCAACCGGGAGTTGAGCTGGGTCAGCTTCGACGAGCGTGTTTTAAACGAGGCGCGGGATAAGAGTATTCCGCTGTTTGAACGTCTGAAATTTATCAGCATTACATCCTCCAACCTGGATGAGTTTTATATGGTCCGTGTGGCTTCACTAAAAGACCAGGTGCATGCAAACTATACGAAAAAGGATCTGTCCGGCATGGATGCGAAGGAGCAGCTTACCGAGATCAGCAAACGGACGCATGAGCTGGTGCAGCTGCAGTACAATACGTACAACCGCTCGGCGGTTCCGTCTCTGGAGCACGTTGGCCTTACGATTATCAGCGAGCACGAGAAGCTGACGAAGGATCAGGCGGAGTATGTGGATTCCTATTTTGAGGAGAACATTTACCCGGTTCTGACCCCGATGGCCATGGATTCGGCCCGCCCGTTCCCATTGATCCGGAACAAAACATTGAATATCGGTGCACTGGTGCAGAAGAAAGAGGATTCGCTTCTGAGCCGTGCGGAGGATAAGAAAGAGAAGAAAGGTAAGGAGAAGGAAAAGGAGAAAGAACTGGAATTTGCGACGGTTCAGGTTCCTTCGGTACTGCCGCGTTTTATTCTGCTTCCGCAGGATGAAAAGACGGGACAGCGGTATGTGATTCTTCTGGAGGAGATCATCGAGCGGAACATTGGAAAGCTGTTCTTAAGCTACGATGTGGTCTGCGCGCATCCGTACCGTGTTATGCGAAATGCAGATCTTTCGATCGATGAGGATGAGGCTTCGGACCTGTTAAAGGAGATCCAGAAGCAGCTTAAAAAACGTCAGTGGGGCGAAGTGATCCGTCTGGAAGTGGAAGATAAGATGGATAAGCGGCTCCTGAAGATGCTGGAAAAAGAGTTTGACATCGATGAAGACGACCTGTTCCGGATTCCGGGACCGCTCGATCTGACGTTTTTAATGAAAATGTATGGGCTCGACGGCTTTGATGAGTATAAAATTCCAAAATACATTCCAGCAGCAGTTCCGGCGCTGATGAATGAGGATGACATTTTTACAAACATCCGAAAAGGAGACATCTTACTGCATCATCCTTATATGACGTTTGATCCGGTCGTGCAATTTGTACAACAAGCAGCAAAGGATCCGGATGTACTGGCAATCAAACAGACGCTGTACCGTGTGAGCGGCAATTCTCCGATTATTGCAGCACTGGCTCAGGCGGCGGAAAATGGCAAACAGGTTTCCGTACTGGTGGAATTAAAGGCACGGTTTGACGAAGAAAACAATATTGTCTGGGCGAAGATGCTGGAAAAGGCGGGATGCCATGTAATTTATGGTCTTCTGGGACTGAAAACACACAGTAAGATCACACTGGTGGTTCGGCGCGAGGAGACAGGCATTCGCAGATATGTACATCTTGGCACGGGAAACTATAACGATTCTACGGCAAAGCTGTATACGGACTGTGGCCTGCTGACATGCAATGCAAAGATCGGTGAGGACGCAACAGCAGTATTTAACATGCTTTCGGGCTATTCGGAGCCGGATCGCTGGAACAAACTGATTGTTGCACCGCTCTGGATGAAGGACCGGTTCCTGCATCTGATTGCGATGGAAGAGGAGCACGCAAAGAAGGGACAGAAAGCGCATATTATTGCGAAGATGAACTCGTTATGCGACCGCGATATTATTGCGGCGCTTTACAGTGCTTCGGCAGCCGGAGTAAAGATTGACCTGATTATCCGGGGAATCTGTTGCCTGAAGGTTGGAATCCCGGGTGTCAGCGAGAATATTACTGTTCGCTCGATTGTCGGCAATTTCCTGGAACATGCGCGGATTTTCTACTTCTACAGTGGTGGAAATGAAGAGGTGTTTATGGGAAGCGCGGACTGGATGCCGCGAAATCTGGAAAAACGGGTGGAGATCGTGTTCCCGGTTGAGGATGAGCAGATCAAGAAAGAAGTAATGCATATTCTTGATATCCAGATGAAGGATAATGTGAAAGCCAGTATTTTACAGGCAGACGGAACGTATACAAAGCCGGATAAGCGCGGAAAGATGCTGGTGAATTCACAGGAGTATTTCTGCAGGGAGGCAACGGAAAGAGCGGAAAAACCGAAAGAACAGGAAAACAGCAGGGTGTTTGTGCCGGCAGAACCGGTGGAATAGGTTTGGACGGACACGGACGTGGGCGCGGGAGCGCCCACTGCGTTGAGATGAAAGAAGAATATAGATGTTGTGATGAAAAAGCGCGGTGACTTTGATCGTTACGGCGCTTTTTTGTGTGCTAAAAATAATCTGTCTGGTATAGGGAAAAGGAATGGCTATTCAGAATTTGTTTTGAAAATTGGTTTTGCGGGTGATTTTCGGGGATTTTACAAAGAGTGATCTGGAAAAATGGCTGGAAAAGAAGGGGATGGAGACGGAGATAAGGGAAAATGTGGACATTTTTTGTAAAGTAACCGGTTATTTTATTAACGGTTATTTTACAAAGCGGTGGTAGTGGGCTTTACGGAAGGAAAGGTATAATGAGTCTCGACAAGACGAGGAGGAAGAAAAACGAATGTCAAATATTGTGTTGAAGAATGTCTGTAAATCTTATGATAAAGAACATTGTGCGGTTCAGGATTTTTCGCTTGAAATACCGGATCGGGAGTTTGTGATTTTTGTTGGACCTTCCGGCTGCGGAAAATCGACGACGCTTCGGATGATTGCCGGTCTTGAGGGGATTACGAGCGGGGAGCTCTGGATTGATGGACAGCTTTGTAATTATGTAGAAGCAAAGGATCGCGATCTTTCGATGGTATTTCAGAACTACGCGCTTTATCCGAATATGACGGTATATGAAAACATGGCGTTTTCTCTGAAAATCCGGAAACAGCCCAAGGATGAAGTTGATAAAAAGGTACATGAGGCAGCTAAAATGCTTGGAATTGAGCATTTACTTGACCGGAGACCGGCAGCCCTTTCCGGCGGTCAGAAACAAAGAGTTGCGATTGGAAGCGCAATTATGAGACGGCCGAAAGCATTTTTAATGGATGAGCCGCTTTCGAATCTGGATGCGAAGCTGCGGGCACAGATGCGGGTGGAGCTGGCAAAATTACATAAGGAACTGAAAACGACGGTGATTTATGTTACACATGATCAGACGGAGGCAATGACGCTTGGTACAAAAATTATTGTCATGAAAGACGGTGTTGTGCAGCAGGCGGATACACCGGAGCAGATTTACCGCCATCCGGCAAACAAATTTGTGGCCGGTTTTATCGGAGCTCCGAGTATGAATTTTATGGAAACGATGGTGACGGAAAGAAACGGAGCGGTTTATCTGGAAGGAGACGGAGGAGTTACCCTTCGTGCCAGAGGAGAGAACGAAATGGTGCTTCGTCGCACTTATCTCGGAAAAATGGTGATCTTAGGCCTGAGACCGGAGGATTTACAGGACGAAATAACCGCTTCCGCACATCGGATCTGTTATAAAGAGAATCAGTTGAAGGCATTTGTTGACCTGCGGGAGATGATAGGTGCAGAAGCGTATCTGCATATGAATACCGGAAAAAATCTGATTACAGCAAGAGTGCCTTCCGAGGTGCCGGTTACTGCAAAGGAAAGCATTACACTGTATGCAGATATGGAAAAAGCACAGATCTTTGATCCGTTTACAGAAGAAAATATTTTATCTCGGCCGGTTGAAAAAGAAGAACGTGCAACAGCATAAGAAGGAGCAGAAAGTGAAAAAAGTAATCGAAAAGTGTAAAAAAGCAGAAGTTTATATGTATCTGATCCCGAGTATGGTGATCTTTAGCATCTTTCTGTTTTATCCGTTTTTTAAAACCATTTATCTGAGCCTGTATAAGACAAACAAGCTTGGAGAAGCGAAATTGTATGTGGGACTGGACAACTATAAAAGCTTATTATCGAATCCATCCTTTTACAACAGTCTCTGGGTTACACTGGAATTTGTGGCGATTGTTGTAGTCGGAAGTATGGCGCTTGGCCTTCTGGGAGCAGTTCTTTGCAGCAAGGCTTTTCCGGGAATCCGGGTATTCAGTACTTCCTATGCACTCCCAATGGCAGTAGCATCGAGCTCAGGTGCCATGATTTTCAAGATTATCTTAAATCCCACGATCGGTATCGTAAACAAACTGCTGCATGTGAGCATTAATTGGGTCAGTGATCCGAAATATGCGCTGATCTGTGTGGCTGTCCTCACGGCATGGCTGAACAGTGGCATCAATTTCCTGTACTTTTCAGCGGGACTTGGAAACATCGACGATTCGATTTATGAGCGTGCTTCTGTGGATGGCGCGAATGCAGTACAGAAATTTTTTAAGCTGACACTGCCGGGACTTTCTCCAATCATGTTTTACACACTGGTTGTTAACATTATTCAGGCATTCCAGTCATTCGGACAGGTGAAAATCCTGACACAGGGAGGACCGGGAGAATCCACGAACCTGATTGTATATTCGATATACCGTGATGCGTTTTTTAATTACCGGTTTGGAAGCGCAGCCGCACAGTCCGTTGTTTTGTTTCTGATTGTCATGGCGCTTACCCTGGTTATGTTCCACATGGAAAAGAGAGGAGTAAAATACTGATGTCTACGATAGCAACTACGATTGCCGGACCAAAAACTTATTCTGCAGAGGAGCTGCAGGCACTGCATCTGGCAATGAATGCAAAAGCAAAAAGAAAGAAAATGCTTCAGAAGACAGCGTTGGTTACCATGAACCTGATCGTCTGCCTGTTTATGCTGTTTCCGCTGCTTTATACCATCAGCGTAGCATTTATGCCGTCCGGTGAGTTATACACAATGGCAATGAATATCGTTCCCAAACATCCGACACTGGAAAATTTTGTGGAAGCATTTCATAAAATTCCGCTGGTACGCTTTGTCCTGAATTCATTTTTGGTTGCGGGCAGCATTACGCTGGGTCAGATTGTAACGTGTTCTCTTGCGGCATTTGCCTTCTCTTTCCTGAACTTCAAAGGAAAAAATGTTCTGTTTATGCTGGTCATGGCGACCATGATGGTGCCGGGTGAGGCAACCATTATTTCCAATTATCTGACAGTAGGAAGTCTCGGATTGCTCGATACCTATATTGTTCTGATCCTGCCTTCTCTTACCTCTGCAATGGGAATTTTCCTGTTCCGCCAGTTCTACATGACCTTTCCGATTTCGCTTTATGAATCGGCGAAGCTGGACGGCTGCGGTAATCTGCGGTTTATCGTAAAAATCCTGATGCCGCTGACAAAGTCAGCAATGGGAGCAATGGCGGTTTACACCTTTATCAATGCATGGAATATGTACATGTGGCCGCTGCTGGTCACCGGTTCGGACAGCAAGCGTACCGTACAGATTGGTATCAGTATGCTGAACAGCGTCGATGCACAGTCGATTACCCTGATGCTGGCGGGTGTGGTAATGATTATCATTCCATCCATTTCCATCTTTATCGTAGGCCAGAAGGCCTTAATCAAAGGAATGTTTTCAGGAGCAGTCAAGGGCTGATTCCTGTGACAGAAAAAAGAATAGAAAACTGTATGAAAAACGAGGAGAAAAAAATGAAGAAAAAAGTGATTGCATCGATTCTTGCGGCTTCTATGGCAGCTATGGCGCTTACCGGATGTGGAGGCGGAAAAACAACGAGTGAGGCACAGAGTGCAACAACGGATGAAACCACAGCCAGCGCAGAGGCAGGAAGTACGGCAGATGGCGCAGAAGCACCGGATTTAAACCAGGATACGAAGGGAACCACGATTACCTTCTGGCATTCCATGGGCGGTGTCAATGGCGAGGCAATGGATTATCTTGTCAATAAATTCAATGAAGAAAATACCGATGGCATTACCGTTGAGGCGGTTTACCAGGGAGAATATGATGATACGATTAACAAACTGAAAAGTGCACAGATCGGAAATATGGGAGCGGACCTGGTACAGATTTATGATATCGGAACCCGTTTTATGATTGATTCCGGCTGGGTCATCCCGATGCAGGAGCTGATTGATGCAGATGGCTATGACATTTCCCAGATCGAGCCGAATATCGCTGCTTATTATACGGTAAACAATGAGCTGTACTCCATGCCATTCAATTCGTCCACACCGATTCTGTATTACAACAAAGATATGTTTGAAAAAGCAGGGATCACCGAAGTTCCGACAAGCCTGGAAGGGATTCTCGCTATCGGTGATGATCTGAAAACAAAGGGTGGCGCCGGTGAACCGCTGGCACTCTCCATCTATGGATGGTATTTCGAACAGTGGCTCTGCAAACAGGGACTTTCCTATGCGGATAATGGAAACGGCCGTGATGCAACTGCTACTGCAGTTGAATTTGATTCTAACGGCGGAGCACTCAATATCTTAAATGAGTGGAAAGCCTTGAATGATGCCGACGTTGCACCAAACGTAGGCCGTGCCGGAAGTGATACCGCAACAACAGACTTTACTTCCGGAAAAGCAGCGATCACCCTTGGCTCTACCGCATCCCTGAAACAGATTTTACAGGATATCAACGGAAGCTTCGAAGTTGGAACCGCATATTTCCCGACAATCAAGGACGGCGATGAGGGCGGTGTTTCCATCGGAGGAGCATCTCTCTGGGCATTGAACAACAACGATGATGCAAAAGCAGCAGCTACCTGGAAATTTATCAAATTCCTGATTTCCCCGGAATCTCAGGCATACTGGAATGCCGAGACGGGTTACTTCCCGGTAACAACAGCTGCTAATGAGGAGCAGACCTTTAAAGATAATGTAGCACAGTATCCGCAGTTCCAGACCGCAATCGACCAGCTGCACGATTCCAAGCCGCAGTACGCCGGCGCACTTCTCTCTGTATTCCCGGAGGCAAGACAGATTGTGGAAACAGAAATCGAGAATATGATCAACGGAAACGAGACTCCGGAGAAAGCAGTAGAATCGATGGCTTCCCAGATCAACAGCTCCATCGAGGACTATAATCTGGTAAATGAATAAGAGACAGGCTTTACAAAAATAAGATTTCGTCCTATAGTGAAGAAAAACGAGTTCCCAAAGCGTGTTTGAACGGTTTCTATGAAGGGGAAGATCCGAGTTACGGAAATGATTTTTCAGATATGACTGGAAATGCGTCGGAGACAAAAATCCGGCGTGTTTCCGGATTTATAGTAAGCCTCCAAATAATGCAAAAGAGTCAGTACCGCTTTTTTTAACCGAATCAAGTAAGTCCCCTGCTTCCATTGCGTGAAGCAATAAGCAGTGGGTGGGGACTTGCTTGTATCAGGAGGAGTGCAAGCTCCTTCTGATAAACTGCGGAGCAGTTATTCGGTTATGAGCAAGTAGCAAAGCGGATTGCGAATATCCGCTTGACTTATTTTCAGGGTTTACGATAAAAGAAAAAAGCTGCAGTCGGGACAAAAGATAGAAAAGAGTACAGGCTTGGAAATGGGAACGGAAAATGGAGGACAGATACGAGATGAAAACAAAAGTATGGGCACACAGAGGAGCCAGCGCATATGCACCGGAAAATACACTGGAAGCGTTTCTTCTTGCGGCAGAGCAGGGAGCAGACGGTGTGGAGCTGGATGTACAGCTGACGAAAGATGGCGAGATGGTTGTTGTCCACGATGAAGAAATCGACCGGGTCAGTGACGGAAGCGGATTTGTCAAAGATTATACACTTGCGGAATTAAAGACCCTGAACTTTAATAAGACACATCCGGAGTATCAGGATGTAAAAATTCCGACGCTTCACGAAGTATATGAAGCATTAAAGCCAACGGGAATGACGATCAATGTCGAGCTGAAAACCGGTATTTTCTGGTATAAAGACCTGGAAAAAAAGGTACTCGAGCTGACAAAAGAGATGGAGATGGAAGATCGCGTGATTTATTCTTCCTTTAACCATTACAGCATTGCAAAAATTCTGGAACTGGATCCGAAAGCCAGCACCGGCATCCTCTACGCAGATATTATTTATGATGTCGTGAATTATGCGAAAAAAATCGGAACAGGAGCTCTTCATCCGGCAACCTTTCATGTGCAGATGGCAGATTTTCTTCAGCAGTATGTGGAAAGCGATCTTGCGGTGCATGTGTGGACGGTCAATGATAAGGCGGAGATCGAGCGTCTGATGGAGGCCGGTGTTGACGCAGTCATCACCAATTATCCGGATGTGGCCGTTTCCTGCCGCAACGCGAAGTGATACCGATTGGAGAAAAAAAGCTGTTCCTTTTGGATATCGACGGAACCATCTGCGTGGGGAACCGTCTGATTCCGGGAGCAGACCGGTTTTTAAACGGACTGTCCGAGTACGGTGGAGATTATGTGTTTATCACAAATAATACGACGATGAGCGTAGCAGATTACCGGAAAAAATTTGCAAAGCTGGGCATTCCGACAACAAGCGGGAACTTTCTGACAGCATCCGTTGCGACAGCTCATTACCTGAAACAGAAATATGGATCCCGTCCCGTCTATGTGCTGGGAACGGACTCTCTGATCCGGGAATTGGAGAGCTTCGGTGTGTGTACCACCCGCGATCCGGAAAAAGAAGGAATTGCGTGTGTGCTTGCAAGCTATGACAATGAACTGACGTATCAAAAACTGACGGATATCTGTCGGCTGTTGACAGAGCGCCCGGAGCTCGATTACGCTGCAACGAACCCGGACTATGTTTGTCCGATTGAATTCGGCTACGTGCCGGATTGCGGTTCCATCTGCGAGATGATCGGTCATGCGATCCATCGTATGCCGACTTATATCGGAAAACCAGGCATACGGATGGTTGAGATGGCACTTGATATGACAGGCAGAACGCGCGATGAGGCTGTTCTTGTGGGAGATCGTCTCTATACGGACATTGCGTGCGCCAACATGGCGGGCATTTCTGCAGCACTTGTGCTTTCCGGCGAATCTACGCGTGAAGAAATGCAGAACTCGCAGTATCTTGTGGAGTATGTGTATCCATCCGTAAAAGAAATGTATTCGGAGTGGGTGTACGGACAAAAAAAGAAATGTTCTTAAAATTCCGAAACGGTTATGGTTTTGGAACAAAAAAAACAGAAAGAAGAATTCTGAGAGGAGAACCTTTTTCCGAAGGAGTTCTTCTTTTTTGTTGCGGAAAAGGATACTTTCCGGATACGGGATAAAAGCCTGGGACGGTATAGAAAAAGCTTGCCAAAAGGGGGAATTTCCCTATATAATGATTCAGACTATAATATGAAAAAGAAAACGATCAGGAGATCGGAAAATTCCAATACAACAGAAGAAGGAGAATTTATGCATGAGTATTTTAAATGTAGAACATCTGTCCCACGGCTTCGGCGACCGTGCGATTTTTGAAGATGTATCGTTCCGCCTGTTAAAGGGGGAACACATCGGTCTGGTAGGCGCAAATGGCGAGGGAAAATCAACCTTTATGAACATCATCACCGGAAAGCTGATGCCGGATGAGGGAAAGGTTGAGTGGGCAAAAAACGTCCGTGTCGGCTATCTGGACCAGCATACCGTTCTGGAAAAAGGTATGACGATCCGTGATGTGTTAAAAAGCGCTTTTTCCTGGCTGTACGAGATGGAAGAGCGGATGAACACGATCTGCGATTCCATGGGCGATGCCTCCGAGGACGAGCTGAATCAGATGATGGAGGAACTTGGCGTGATCCAGGAAATGATGGATGCACATGACTTCTATATTCTGGATTCCAGAATCGAAGAGATCGGCCGCGCGCTTGGCCTTGAAGAGATCGGTCTCGAACGCGATGTCACCGAACTTTCCGGCGGACAGAGAACGAAGGTACTTCTGGCAAAATTACTTTTGGAAAAACCGGACATCCTTCTTCTTGATGAGCCGACCAACTATCTGGACGTGGAGCACATCACCTGGCTGAAACGATACCTTGAAGAGTATGAAAATGCCTTCATTCTGATCTCTCACGATATTCTATTCCTGAACAGTGTTGTCAATCTGATCTATCATATGGAAAACAAAGAGCTGAATCGTTATGTGGGTGATTACGATCACTTCCAGGAGGTTTATGCGGTCAAAAAAGCGCAGAAGGAAGCTGCCTATAACCGTCAGCAGCAGGAGATCAGTGAACTGAAGGATTTCGTGGCACGAAACAAAGCCCGTGTGGCAACCAGAAACATGGCTATGTCACGGCAGAAGAAGCTGGATAAGATGGATGTGATCGAGCTTGCGAAAGAAAAACCAAAGCCGGAATTTCATTTCCGCACTGCGCGCACTTCGGGTCGTTTCGTTGTGACTGCAAAAGAACTTGTGATCGGCTATGAAGAACCGCTCTCCAGACCGCTGACCTTTGCGATTGAGCGTGGCGAAAAGATCGTGCTCACCGGTGCCAACGGCATTGGAAAAACAACACTTTTAAAGAGCATTCTAGGCCTGATCCCGTCCCTTGGCGGAAACGTGGAGCTTGGCGATTATCTGGAAATCGGATATTTCGAACAGGAAATGCCAAAAGGCAACACCAACAGTTGTATCCAGGAAATCTGGGAAGAATTTCCATCCTATACCCAGTATGAAGTCCGCGCAGCGCTCGCTAAATGCGGTCTTACCACACAGCACATTGAAAGCCTGGTGCGTGTCCTTTCCGGCGGCGAGCAGGCAAAAGTGCGCCTCTGCAAACTCATCAACCGCGAAACTAACCTCCTTGTCCTCGACGAGCCGACGAACCATCTTGACGTGGACGCGAAAGAGGAGCTGAAAAACGCACTGAAAGAGTACAAAGGAACTGTTCTTATGGTCTGCCATGAGCCGGAATTTTATGAAGGACTTGCAAGCGAGGTCTGGGACTGTACGAAGTGGACGACAAGACTTGTATAAATGAAATAAATAAGAAAGGAAAATCGAAATGGAAGAAAAAACGAATGTCATGCGGATACTGGAACAGAAAAAAATTGCCTATCAGCCGCACAGCTATGTAACGACCGATGCAGTCAGCGGAACGGAAGTTGCGGCGGTGCTTGGACAAGACCCGAAAAGAGTGTTTAAGACTCTCGTTACAGTTGCAAAATCCGGGAATCACTACGTTTTTGTTATTCCGGTGGAAAAGGAACTGGATTTGAAAAAGGCGGCAAAGGCAGTCGGGGAAAAGTCAATTGACATGGTAAAATCCAAAGAACTGCTGGGGCTGACAGGCTACATCCACGGCGGCTGTTCGCCAATCGGCATGAAGAAATTTTTCAAGACGACTTTTCAAAAAGAGGCAGCAGAGTATGACACAATTATGTTTAGTGCCGGAAAAATCGGCTATCAGGTCGAACTGCCGTTAAAAGAGGTCAGCAAGGTAATCCGCTATCAGCTCGGCGATATTGTGACAGA
>ERZ772902.955-NODE-955-length-25539-cov-14.635104_pt1 | contig 25539 bp, 19 predicted proteins | sample MGYA00511470_ERZ772902 | MGnify/ENA primary metagenome ERZ772902 (study PRJEB29015, sample SAMEA2737717) | human gut metagenome | biome: human gut; feature: human-associated habitat; material: faeces | place: China | collected 2012 ... | reverse complement strand
ACCTGTGACCTCCTGCACGTCAAGCAGATGCTCTACCAGCTGAGCTAACCGTCCAGATGTCGTATCGACTCAGATATCTTACCACATCTTCCGGGAAAAAGCAAGCTCTTTTTTGCAAAAAACAAATTTTTTCGCAGGGGGCAGCAAATCAGGAAAAATCGAGCGGTCCTTTTTGCCGCGTCTGCGGCTTTTCAGCCGAACGCTTTCCGTATGATATCGTACAGCACCGGCTTCATGGCGTCGATGTTGTCGGGTTTGCCTTCGAGGATGGACGAATAGCACACCGACATGCACATGCTGCCGAGGGAGGTGATGCGCTGGTAAATCTCCCGCTCGGTGCGGCCAGCCATTTCGGGGCTGGCGAGGATGGTGTGGAACAGTTTGCGCATCAGCGGCTCGGCCTCGCCGGAGGCTTCGATCTGGTCCAGCCCCGGCCAGACGAAGCTGCGCTCCAGAAAGCGGAGCAGCAGGGTGTCCTTCCGCAGGGCCTCGATGATGTGATCGATCACGAAGATCATCTTGTCCGGGAAGCTGTCCAGCCCGGCGGTGTGCTCACAGGCGGTCACAGCGTCGTCCAGCAGCTGATAGCTCACCCGCGCCAGCAGCGCTTGGGTCACCGCGCCCTTGTCGGCAAAGTAGAGATAGAACGTGCCCTTGCCGACCTTTGCGCGGGAGGTGATCTCCTCTACGCTGGTCTTGGCGGCACCCCGCTCCAAAAACAGCTCATATGCGGCGTCCAGAAGCGCCCGGCGCTTCTCCTGCTTTTTGCCTTCCACGGTGCTCATGCTTTGAGTCGATTCCTCTTTTCTTCGATGTTCTGTGGTGTACACCATATTTTAGCAATGGTCACGCCGCGGCGCAAGCCCCTAAATGGCCGGAAGCACTATACAATTTTGGCTCGGTGATAAAAAAACTGACGTTTGGTCAGTTTTTGGCTTGACAGTTTTTGCCGGGTTGCTATAATAGTGCTTGCTCAGAAGTGACCGTGAGTCACTTTTCCGCACACCATTCCAATCCAACATCCAATGGAGGGTTTTCATGAAAAAGATCGCACAGGGCATCGTGCGTCTGCGCAAGCTGATCTTAACAGTAGCGATCCTGCTGTTGATCCCTTCCGCCATCGGCGCCATTGCCACCCGCATCAACTATGACGTCCTCACCTATCTGCCGCAGGAGCTGGACTCCATGATCGGCGAGCAGATCCTTGAGAACGACTTCCATCTGGCTTCGACCGGTATGATCACGGTCGAGGGCCTCCCCACCAACGAGCTCATCGCCATGAAGAAGGACATCGAGGCCGTTCCCGGCGTCACCCAAGCGTTCTGGCTGAGCGATGTGCTGGACCCCAGCGTGCCGAAGGAAATGCTCCCGGCGGACGTCCAGCAGTTCATGTTCGGCAAGAACGACGCGACCATGCTCATCGTCCGGTTCGACGGCCCCAGCGCCAGCGATGAGACGATGAACGCTGTTGGGCAGATCAAGAAGGTGCTCCGGAAGGACTGCTTCTTCGGCGGCATGAGCGTCATTTTGCAGGACACCAAGACCCTGATCAATCAGGAGATGCCGCTGTACATCCTCTGCGCTGTAGGTGCAAGCTTGCTGGTGCTCTTCCTCTCGCTGGAAAGCACCATCACGCCGCTGCTGTTCATGCTGGGCCTTTTGTTCCCCATCGTGTACAACTTCGGCACCAACATCTTCCTCGGTCAGATCAGTTACATCACCGAGGCCCTTTCCACGGTGCTGCAGCTGGGTGTCACGATGGACTTCTCCATCTTCCTGCTCCACCGCTATCAGGAGGAAAAAGAGCTCCGCTCTTCCAATGAGGAAGCCATGGTCAGCGCCATCTGCAAGACCATGACCTCCATCTCCGCTTCCTCCCTGACCACCATCGCGGGCTTCCTTGCCCTGTGCGCCATGCGCCTGACGCTGGGCCGCGATATCGGACTTGTCATGGCAAAGGGCGTGGCGCTGGGCGTCATCTGCACCGTCGTCGTCCTGCCCGCGCTGATCCTCACCTTTGATAAGTGGGTCGAGAAGTACAAGCACCGCACCGTCATTCCCCGGCTCACCAAGCTGAGCTACTTCGTCTCGAAGCATGCAGCGCCCATCGTGGCCATCTTCCTTGTGCTGCTGGTCCCCTTTGCCGTTGCGCAGAACAAGACGGAAGTCTATTACACCCTGTTCGACTCCCTGCCCCAAGACCTGACCGGCATTGTCGGCACCAACAAGCTGGGCGAGGACTTTGGCATGACCACCTCCCACTTCATCCTTGTTCACGACGACCTGAGTGCCTCCCAAGTCTCTGACCTGTGCGACGAACTCAAGGACATCGACGGCATCACGCAGGTGGTCAGCCTTGATTCCATCACCGGCCCCGGCTTCGATACCAGTCTGCTGCCCGACAGCGTGACCGAGATCCTGCAGTCCGGCGGGTATAAGCTGATCCTTGCCAACAGCTCCTATAAGACCGGCACCGACGCCATCAACGCCCAAGTGGATGAGATGAACGCCGCCATCAAGGCGGTGGACCCCGAAGGCGTCATGACCGGCGAGGGTGCCATGACCAAAGACCTGATCGAGGTCGCGGATGTGGACTTCAAGAACGTCAACGTCTGGTCCATCATGGCCGTTGCCGTCATCATCTTGATCTCCTTCCGCAGCCTGTCCATTCCGGTGCTGCTGGTCGCCAGCATTGAAGCCGCCATCGCCATCAACATGGGCATCCCGTACTTCACCGGCACCCAGCTGCCCTTCATCGCCAGCATCGTCATCGGCACCATCCAACTGGGCGCAACGGTGGACTACTCCATCCTGATGACCACCCGCTACCACGAGGAGCGCGCCTACGGCCGCACCCCGCAGGAGGCAGCGCAGCAGTCTTTGGAGCATTGCAGCCAGTCCATCCTGACCAGCGGCCTGACCTTCTTCGCGGCCACGGTCGGCGTGGCTGCCATCAGCAAGATGGAGCTGCTGCAGAGCATCTGTCGGCTCATCTCCCGCGGCGCTCTGATCAGTATGGTCGTCATTCTGGTGGTCCTGCCCGCCGCCCTGATGCTGCTGGACTGGATCATCCGCCACACCACGATGCACTGGCTCGTGCCCGAATCCGCCAACGCCAAGAAGTCTGAGAAGGAGTAACTACCATGAAAAAATCGCTTCGTATCGCCAGTGCGGCGCTGGCGCTGACTCTCGCCGCCGGTATGACGATGCCCGCCTTTGCGGCAAGTTCGTCTTCCTTTACCAAATCCGAAAATGTCTATGTTGTGATGAACGCCGACGGCTCGGTCCAGAGCACCACCGTCAGCGAACACCTGTACAACGCCGGGGGGCTGTCCTCCGTCACCGATGTGTCCAGCCTGACCAACATCCAGAACACCGAGAGCGACGCCGCCTTTACGCAGGACGGCGAGAAGCTGGTCTGGAACACCGACGATACCGATGTTTACTACAAGGGCGACACCGACCGGGCCCTGCCCATCGGTGCCAAGGTGACCTACACGCTGGACGGCACCACCGACAGCCTCGAAAACCTGATCGGCAAGAGCGGCCACCTGAAGATCACCGTGGACCTGACCAACTACGAGACCGGCACTGTGACCGTCAACGGCAAGGAGCGCACCATCGTGACCCCGCTGGTCACGGCGGTGGGCGTCATCTTCGGGGAAGACGCCTCCAACCTGAACGCAGACCACGGCATCGTTGAGTCCGCCGCCAAGAGCAATGTGGCTGCCTTTGTCTGCCTCCCCGGCGTCAAGGATTCCCTGAGCGGTCTGCTGCCCGATGACCTGTCCGCTGTGGAAGATTATTTGCAGGACAGCGTGACCGTGGAAGCCGACGTGGAGAACCTCGCCGCGCCCCAGATCATGCTGGCCGCTGCCACCAGCCCCGATGCCCTTGGCACCGACAACGTCTTCGACCTTGACAGCATCAACGAGCTGACCGATGGCATCCAGCAGCTCAACGACGCCATGAGTCAGCTGATGGACGGCGCTTCTCAATTGGAGGACGGCGTGAGCCAACTGGCCGACGGTACGCTGGCCCTGCTGGACGGTGCTTCTCAGTTGAACACCGGTGCCGCTGCCCTGAATGACGGCCTTGGCCAACTGACCAACGGCCTCGATACCCTGACCTCCAACAACGACGCCCTGAACAGCGCCGCCCAGCAGGTCGCTGACGGCGTGCTGGCTTCGGCCAACAGCAGCCTGATGGAGGGCGGCCTCATCGATACCCCGATGACATGGGACAACTACCAGTCCGTCATCGACGAAGTGCTGACCATGAACGCAAAGACGCTGGCCGCTGCCCGCAAGAAGATGGTCCGCACCATCTGGGAGCAGGAACCCAGCTTCAAGGACAGCCAGCTCGATCTGGCCCTCTACCTCTCCGCCACCAAGACCAACCACGACCTTGAGGCGGCTCTGCGCCTGATGCAGAAGTACGACCCCTCGATGATCTGCGGCCTGATCGACCTGCTGACCAGCGCCGAGGCAAAGCAGACCGTGCAGGATGAGCTGAAGCTTCAGGCCGAGAACAGCGAGGATATCGCCAATGTCCGCGCTTTGAAGACCAGCCTTTCTCAGATCCAGCTCTTCGTTTCCAGCGTTGGCCAGTACACCGGCGGCGTGGCCGCTGCGGCGGACGGTGCCCACTCCGCGAAGGACGGCAGCGCCCAACTGGCCGATGGCACCAAGACCCTCTACGACGGTGTGACCACCCTGAACAACGGTGTGGGGCAGCTTGCCGACGGTTCCACTCGGTTGGCAGACGGCCTGAACCAGTTCAACGAGGAGGGCATCTCCAAGCTGACCGGCTCCCTCGACACCGACCAGATCCACGCCCTCAAGACCGTGCTGGACGCCATGACCGACCGTCTGGAGAGCTACACCAGCTTTGCCGGTGCCCCGGAGGAGGCTTCCTCCAACGTGAAGTTCGTCTATAAGACCGGCGAGACCGTGGCCGCTGCCACCAACACCGCCGAGACCGAGACCACCACCCAGTCCGGCAGCTTCTTCACCCGCCTGTGGGAGCGGATCGTGAACCTGTTCAAGTTCTGATCGTTTTCGAAAAACAGCCCCAAAGCCGCTGAGCAGCACCCGCTGCCCGGCGGCTTTGACTTTTTTCCCCGGCGGGCGTACAATAAAGCCAAAAACTGAACCACTGGGAGGAAGATATCATGTCGAAACAGATCCTTGTCTGTCTGCCGCTCCGTGAAGAGCAGAAACGGGCGATGCAGCAAGCGGCCCCGGAAGCGGAGTTTCGTTTCACCGTCCCTGCGGACGTGACGGCGGAGGACGTCCGCTGGGCTGATGCCGTACTGGGCAATGTGCCGGTGGAACTCATCCGGCAGAACGACCGTCTGGAATGGTTCCAGTCCAATGCAGCCGGGCCGGACGCTTATCTGGCCCCCGGTGTGCTGCCGGAACGCTGTGTGGTCACCAATGCCACCGGGGCTTACGGCCTTGCCATCAGCGAGTGGATGCTGGGCATGTGGCTGGGGCTGCAGAAGGACCTCTTCCTCTACCGTGACCGCCAGAACCGCAGCGAATGGGCCCCCACCGGCCACTCCGTCCGCAGCGTGTACGGTTCGCGGGTGCTCTGCGTCGGCATGGGGGACATCGGTTCGAACTTTGCCCGCCGGGCGCACGCATTGGGGGCCGAGGTGGTGGGCGTCCGCCGCGCGGTCCACCCGGACACCCCCTGCCCCGATTACTGTCTGCGGGTGGTGCCCCAAAGCCAGATGGACGCTGAGCTGCCCGAAGCCGACCTCGTGGCCCTGAGTCTGCCCGGCACGCCGGAGACGGAGCATCTGTTCCACCGGGAGCGGATCGCCAAGTGCAAGCCCGGTGCCATCCTGATGAATGTGGGCCGGGGCAGCGTGGTGGACCACATGGCGCTGTATGAGGCTGTCCACAGCGGCAGGCTCTTCGGCGCGGCGCTGGATGTGACCGAGCCGGAACCCCTGCCCAGCGACCACCCGCTCTGGCGTGAGCCGGGGGTGATCATCACGCCCCATGTGTCCGGCGGGTTCAGTCTGCCCAAGACGCTGGACAACATCGCGGACATCTTTGTCCACAACCTGAAGAAATACGCAGCCGGTCAGCCGCTGGATAATCAGGTCAGCCGCAAAACGCTGTACGTCAGCGGCGGGGCCGGGGAGCGGCTGCTCAGCACCTTTTAAGAAACGATCATAGGATACCACCTTCCCGCAAAGCTGGAGCTTGCAGCCAGCTTTGCGGGAATTTTTTTGCCCGATTTTTGCGCATAAAAGCGGTCGAACGGGCATGAACAAGCTGGCAAAAAACTGGTAAACGATCGAATGCTCTTGCAAAAACAAACGATTTGTCGCACGATTTTCGTTGACCTGCGGTGGGATTCTGCTTATAATTGCCCTAACGGAACACCCGGACCGGAGACCGGGCGGGCCGGGAAAATTTTGGGAGGAACGCGGAGGAGCTGGAAGTGGAGATTCTATTGACCGGGAACACTTGTTTTGTGACGAAGGCATGGGTCGAGATGGCGTTCCCTGAGGACCATGTGCTCATCACCTGTGGGCGGGGGCAGCCGCACCCGCCCAAGCTGCGGGCCATCACGCTGGACAGCAAGGAGCGGATCGGGCAGCTGGTGGACAGCTATGAATTTGACCGCATCGTCTACTTTTCGGAATACTTGACGCCCCACAGCGAGCAGGAGGGCGAGCTGGATCGTTTGCGGCGGGTGCTGCAAGCCAACCGCGACCGGGAAAGCCAGTTGCTCTATCTGGCAGGGCCAGAGGCGGTGCTGACCCCAGCCATCGGCAAAACGGTGGTGGCACAGGCGGCGGAAGCACTCTGCCGCCACTACGCCGAAACGAGCAAGGTGCAGATCAAGGTGCTGCACCTGCCCTACTTATATGGCTGCGACGGCACCGGGGCCCCGGCGGGCATCGCCGGGCTGCTGACCCGGATGCGGGACGGTGAGCTGCACTTCGATGAACAGGCGCTGGCCCCGGTGTTCGCCCTCTGCATGGAGGACCTTTCCGAGCTGGTGCTGCGGGTGTTCGATAACTGGACGCCGGAGTGGGAGAGCTTCACCGCACCGGTGGTCTTTGCGCTGAACTACGAGCAGCTGGGGGAGGCGTGGAAGGCGCTGCATCCGGGCCTGAAGATGACCTACGGCACCGACCTCATCCGCACCTACCCGCCCGACGACGGGGTGCTGCGCTGCCGTTACGGGTGGTTCCCCCGGTACTCGCTGGAGGAGGATCTGCCCCGGCTGTTCCGGACCGAGACCCACGCCCGCCACAGCCGGACATGGGGCCAGCGGCTCGGCGGTCTGCGGGAGCGGCACCGGCATCTGCTGGAAGCTGCCGAGATCGTGGCATCCTTCGGATTTACGGAATTGCTGGTGCAGCTGACCGGCTCACAGGCGCAGTTCCGGGTGGTGGACTTCCGGCTGGCCTTCATCGTGCTGGCGGCCAATGTCTACGGGCTGAATGCCGGGGTGGCTGCGGCACTTCTGGCGTCGGCGTCGCTGGCGGTCGGCTACTGGGAGCAGGGGGCTTCGCCGCTGCTGCTTTTCTACGAGCCTTCCAACTGGCTGGCCTTCCTCGTCTACTTTGTGGTGGGGGCGGTCTGCGGCTATGTGCAGCTGCGCAGTGCCGAAAATGTCCGCTTCGCCGAGGAGCAATGCCGTCTGCTGGAAGAGCGGCTGCGGTTCGTGCGGCAGCTCTATCAGGACGTCATGGAGGACAAGCGCTCCCTTCGGCGGCAGATCTTGGGCCGCCGGGACAGCTTCGGCAAGGTGTACGCCGTGACGCGGGCACTGAACGAGACACCGCCGGACAAGCTGCCCGCAAAGACCGTGGAGCTGCTGGAAGATGTGCTCCAAAACCGCAGCGCCGCATTCTATTTCGTGGACGCGGCGGGCCGCACCGCCAAGCGGGCCGCGTGCAGCGAAGGGGCCGAGGCTCCGCATTTTCTGGAAGGCCCGACCCTCGCCGCGCTGGTGCAGACGCTGGAACAGGAAGAGGTCTGGGTCAACCGGACCCTGACGCCGGGGCTGCCCATGTTCGGCGCGGCGGTGCGGGTGGACGGGAAGCTCCGGGCCCTCGTGCTGCTGTATGATGCGGGCGGGGAGCAGCTCTCGCTCCACTACCAGAACCTGTTCCGCATCCTGTGCGGGCTGGTGGAGACCGCGATGACACGGGCGGCTCAGCCGCTGCCCGAAAAGCGGCCCCGGCGGCAGGAGGTGCGGGCATGAGCCGGAGGGAGAAGACACCGTTCCGGATGGAACCCTTCCGGGTGGACGATGAACTGCATCGGAGCATCCGGGTGGAGAACCGGGAGGATGCGGCCTCGACCGTGCCGCTGGAGGAGGCGCTGCTGCTGGACTCTGCCGAGCAGCGGCGGAAGCTGATCCTCTCGGTTCTGACGGATGACCCGGTGCAGTATTACGACCTGTTGGAACAGGCCCGCCTCAACGACGACGGCGAGGTGGTCCACTACGCGGCCACCGCCATGGCCCAGATCTCGAAACAGGCGGATGCGGCGCTGCAGCGGCACGCGGCCCGGTTCGCCGCCGACCCGAAGGACCCGGCGGTGCTGGCGGAATACGCCGCCGCGCTGGAAGCCTCCCTTGCGCTGGGGCTGGCGCAGGGCCGGGCGGCACAGCTGCAGCGCCAGCAGCTCGAACGTCTGCTGAAGATGCAGCTGGCCGACCAGCCGAAGGAAGAACAGTACGGGCTGGGGTGCCGCTTGGCCAAGGTGCAGTTGGAACTGGCGGAGTACGCCGCCGCCGAGCAGACCTTGGCGGAGCTGACCGCCCGCTGGCCGGTGCGGGAGACCCCGTGGCTGCTGCGGCTGCGCAGCGCCGCCGCCCGGAAGGACGGGGCCGAGCTGGCCCGCTGGCTGGCCGAGATGGAGCGCGCGCAGGTCTACCTGAGCGCCGCCGGGCGGCGGGAGGTGGATTTCTGGAAGGGAGGGGGACAGCCATGAGGCGGCTGCGAAGCTGGTTTTTGCGGTTCCGGTGGCAGAAGCTGCTGGTGGTCTGGCTCGTGTTCGGGCTGATGGCGGCGGCGTTATTTGCTGAGCGCAGCGGCGTGCAGTACACCGGCACCCATCTTCGGCTCAACCTGCTGGATACTGCGCTGACCAAGGAGGAGGCAGCCACCGGTGAGACGCCGACCTGCCTTCTCCTCTGCGACAGCACGGTGGACGGCGGGGACGAGGCGCGGGCGCAGTTCCAGCAGATGCTGCTGGACATGAAAGTTCCCACCGCCGTGGCCGACCTCGCCGAAGAGGAGGTGCTTCCGGCGTTTGAAAACTACCAGACCGTCGTGGTGCTGGCCGCAGACCTCGACACGCTGGGTCTGCGGCTGCTGGACCTGATGGACTGGGTGGAGCAGGGCGGAAACGTCCTCTTTGCCATGACGCTGGAAAAATCCGGCGCGTTCGACACCGTGGCGCAGAAACTGGGGGTGCTGTCCGCTTCGTGGAGCAACAAGGTGGCCGAGAGCATCGTCCCCGCCGCGGGCTTCATGCTGGGCGGCGGGCAGCGGTATGAACTCAGCGACCCATTCGAATCGGCGCTGGGGGTCCGGCTGCGGGACGATGCCACGGTCTATGCCGTCACCGGGGACGAGGGCGTGCCGCTGGTGTGGAGCACAGAACTGGGCAAGGGCCGGATCGTGGTGGACAACATCGGCGTCTATGACAAGGTGATGCGGGGCTTTTACGCGGCCTCCTACAGTCTGCTGGGGGATGCGTGCGCCTACCCGGTGCTCAACAGCGCGGTCTTCTTTTTGGACGACTTCCCGTCCCCCGTGCCGGAGGGCGACGGCCAGTACATCCGCCAGCAATACGGGCTGAGCATCGCGGAATTTTACGCAAAAGTCTGGTGGCCGGATCTTGTCCGGCTGGCGGAACGGTACGGCATCCGGTACACCGGCGTCATGATCGAAAACTACGGCGACGACACCGAGGCCCCGCCCACCCGCCAGCGCAATATCCGGCAGTTCCAGTATTACGGCGGACTGCTGCTGCGGCAGGGCGGGGAACTGGGCTTCCACGGCTACAACCATCAGCCGCTGGTGCTGCCGGAGACGGACTACGGCGATCGGTACGATTATCGGCAGTGGCCCAGCGCCGACGCCATCGTGGCGGCCATGGATGAGCTGACGAGCTTCCAGAAAGCCGTGCTGCCCTATGCGTCCGGGTCGGTGTATGTGCCGCCGTCCAATATCCTGTCGGCGTCTGGCCGCGGGATCTTGGGCAGCCGGGTGCCGCAGGTGCGCACCATTGCCAGCTCCTATCTGGAGGACGGCACTGACCTGCCCTATGTGCAGGAGTTCGGCGTGGCCGAGGACGGCGTCGTGGAGGAGCCGCGCATCGTTTCGGGCAGCATGGTGGGGGATACCTACATGCGCACCGCCGCGCTGAGCGAGTTGAACCTCCACTTCGTCAGCACCCACTTCATGCACCCGGACGACCTGTTGGACGTGGACCGGGGCGCGGCGGAAGGCTGGGAAGTGTACAAGACCGGGCTGGAAGACTATCTGGAGTGGCTCACCGCCGCCGCGCCTGCCCTGCGGATGCAGACGGCGTCCGAGTGCGCCGGGGCCATCCAGCGGTTTTCGGCCCTGACCGTCCGCTTGGAGAGTGGGGCCCATGCTTGGACGCTCCGCCTTGGCAACTTTGCGGATGAGGCGTGGCTGCTGTTCCGGGCCAACGGCGGCACCCCCGGCAGCGTGTCCGGCGGGGAGCTGACCCACCTGACCGGAAATCTCTACCTGCTGCGGGCCGACGCGCCCATCGTGACCATGGAACGAAAGGAGAAATGAAGGATGCGGGTCTGTCTGGTGCTGGAAGGGTCCTATCCTTATGTATACGGCGGCGTGTCCACATGGATGCACGGCTGCATCCGCGCGATGCCGGAGCACGAATTCGTCCTCTGGGTCATCGGGGCAAAAGCGGCCGACCGCGGGAAATTCGTCTACGAGCTGCCCGCCAATGTGGCCGAGGTGCACGAAGTCTTTCTGGACGACGCGCTGCGGCTGCGCGGCGGTGCCCCGCCGGTGCACTTCACGCCCGAAGAATGCGCGGCCCTGCGGGAGCTGGTGCGGCTGGGGGCGCCGGATTGGGAGGTGCTGTTCCGCCTGTTCCACGAAAAGCGGGCTCACCCGCTTGCCGTTTTGCAGAGCCGGGAGTTTATGGCGCTGTTCACCAAGCTGTGCGAGGAGGAGTGCCCCTACACGGCCTTTGCGGATGCGTTCCACACCGTCCGCTCCATGCTGCTGCCGGTGCTCTGGCTGATGACGGGCGAGGTGCCCGAAGCGGACTGCTACCACGCCATCTGCACCGGGTACGGCGGGCTGCTGGCGTGCCTTGGCGGCAGCGTCCACCACCGCCCCGTCCTGCTCACGGAACACGGCATCTACACCCGTGAGCGGGAGGAGGAGATCATCCGGGCCGAGTGGGTGGCCCCGGATTTCAAGGCCCGGTGGACGCGGTTTTTCTACATGCTGTCGGAACAAATTTACCGGCAGGCGGACCGGGTCACGAGCCTGTTCCCCCGCGCCCGCAGCATCCAGATCGGGATGGGGTGCGAACCGGGAAAGTGCATCGTGATCCCGAACGGGGTGGACTACGAGAAATTCTGCGCCATCCCGCCCAAAACCGAAGACGGATGGGTGGACATCGGGGCCGTGGTGCGGCTGGCCCCCATCAAGGACATCAAGACCCTGCTCTACGCTTTTCTGGAACTGAGCGCCCGGTGCAAAAATGTCCGGCTGCACATTCTGGGCGGCGTGGACGACGAGGAATACGCGCAGGAGTGCTACGCGCTGGCCGAACAATTGGGGCTGGAGAACGTCCGCTTCACCGGGCGGGTGGACATTGCGGCCTACCTGCAAAAGCTGGACTTTACCATCCTGACCAGCATTTCGGAAGGCCAGCCCCTCTCGGTGCTGGAATCGCTGGCGGCGCGCCGCCCCTGCGTGACCACCGATGTGGGCTGCTGCCGGGAGCTGCTGGAAGGGACCCCCGGCGACACCCTCGGCGTGGCAGGGTTCTGCGTGCCGCCCATGTACCGGCAGGGGCTGGCCGACGCCATGGAGAAGCTCTGCGTCAGCCGCCCGCTGCGGCAGCGGATGGGGGCCATCGGCCAGCAGCGGGTGGCGCAGAGCTACCGCCACGAGCAGATGCTGGCGCGGTATCGGGCTCTCTACGCCGAAACGGCGGCCACGGCGCAGAAGGAGAAGGAAACGGAATCGGAGGAACTATGGCTGGAATTGGGTTCGAACTGAAAAAGCTGTTCCGCCGCAAGGGGATGCTGGCGGGGCTGTGGGCCTACGGCTACGCGGGCATCATCTGCACCGGGCCCATGCTGCTGGGGGTGCTGCTCCAAGGGGGGCTGCTGCTGCTCTGCGGCTGGGCGGGGGCACCCCGCGCTGCGCGGGACCTCCTCGTCTGTATGGTGACCTACACCCTCCTCGCCTCGCTGACGGTGACGAGCTTTTTCTCGATGCCGGTCACCCGGTTCGTGGCCGACCAGCTGTACGAAGAGCGGGCCGAGCGGGTGCTGCCCTCCTTTGCGGGGGCGTGCGCGGTGCAGCTTGCGCTGGGCTGTGGGGGGTACGGGGCGTTTTTGCTGGCATCCGGCGCGACTTTTTGCCAAGGGCTGCTCTGTCTGTGGCTTTTTGCGGAGCTTGTCGTCTGCTGGACTGCCATGAGCTACCTGACCGCCCTGAAGGAGTACCGCGGCATCCTCATCGCCTTTGCGGCGGCGGTGGGCGCGGCCTTTGGGGCCGGGTGGGTGCTGGTGTTTTGGCTCGGCGTGCCGGTGGTGGAGGGCTTCCTCGCGGCTACGGCGCTGGGTTACGGTGTCATGCTGGGGCTGGATGTGCGGCTGCTGTGCCGCTTTTTCCCGGAGCGGGAGGACAGCCCGTGGCGGTTTCTGCGCTGGGTAAAGCGCTACCGCACCTTGGCGCTGACCGGTCTTTTGCTGGATCTCGGCCTGTTTGCCCACCTTGTGATCGTCTGGCTGGGGCCCCTCGGCGTGCAGGTGAAGGGGCTGTTCTATGGTGCCCCTTATTACGATGTGCCCGCTCTGCTGGCCTTCCTGAGCATCCTCACCACGACGGTGAACTTCGTCGTCTCGGTGGAGGTGCAGTTCTACCCGCGCTACCGCACCTACTACAGCCTGTTCAACGACGGCGGCGTGGTGGGGGATATCAAGGCGGCGGAGGAAGAAATGCTGGCCGTGCTGAACCGGGAACTGTACTATACGGCCCTCAAGCAGCTCTTTACGACGGCGGCGGTCATCTCGCTGGAAACGCTGGTGCTGGGGTATCTGCCGCTGGGCTTCAATGACCTGATGCACGGCTGTCTCCGCACCCTCTGCGCGGGGTATGGGCTGTATGCGGTGGGGAACACCGTCCTGCTCATCCTGCTCTACTTTACCGATTATAAGGGCGCGCTGGGCGCGGCGGCAGCCTTTGCGGTGCTGGCCGGGGGCGGCACGGCGCTTTCGCTCCGGTTCGACCCGGCGTTTTACGGCTTTGGCTTTCTGGCCGGGGCGGCGGTGCTGTTTCTGGCCGCGCTGCTGCGGCTGGACTGGTTCACCCGGAACCTGCCCTACCGCATTCTGGGCCAGCAGCCCCTCGCGGCTGCGGAGGAAACGGACAAGGAGGCTTGAAAAATGCAAGAACGGAAACTCCCCCGCCGCACGGTGCTGCTGCTGGGGGCCGCGCTGGCGGGGTGGTGCGCCGGGTGCAGCGTGCTCCCGGCGGAGGAAACGGCGGCTTCCGATGGATTTTCCACCGCCAAGGCAGAACCGGTGGAAAAAACAGCGGACACCGGCTTCCATCTGCGGGATAACGATGCGCTGTACACCGTCTACGACGACAGCGGCGTGGTGACCATGTACCTCACCGTGACCCGCGGCACCGAGGCCGAAAACACCGACCACACATGGGAACAGATCAATTCCTACTCTGCTTACGATTACGAGGCCATGCAGGTGCCCCGCTATCAGGTGGAGGGGCTGCTCCAAGTGGGGGATGAAAGCGGCCCGGCGGCTTCGGAGGTGGGGTACGGCGAAACGGTCCCCAACGCCACGGTGCAGATCCGGGGCCAGACTTCCAGCCGGAATGCCCAGAAAAACTACAAGGTCAAGCTGAAAAAGAATAAGGGGAGCTGGCGGGGCCAGCGGACCGTGGCGCTGAACAAGCATCAGGGCGACGGGCTGCGCTTCCGCAACAAGATGGCCTATGACCTCATCCGGGGCATCCCGCAGATGATGGGGCTGCGCACCCAGTTCGTCCACCTCTACGTCAAGGACAAGACCCAGACCGCTGGGGCCTCCTTCGTGGATCACGGGCTGTACACCCAAGTGGAGCAGCTCAACAAAACGGCCCTCCGGGTGCACGGGCTGGATGAGAACGGCCAGCTTTATAAGGTGAACTTCTTCGAGTTCCTGCGCTATGGGGATGTGATCCGGCTCAAGACCGACCCGGCCTATGACAAAACGGCCTTTGAGCAGCTTCTGGAGATCAAGGGCAGCGACGACCACCAGAAGCTCATCGAGATGCTGGACGTGCTGAACGACGAGACCTCCCCGATGGAAGACCTCTTCGAAACGACCTTCGACACCGAGAACATCGCCTACTGGATGGCGTTCCAGATCCTGCTGGGCAACACCGACACCCAGAGCCGGAACATGTATCTCTACAGCCCGCTGAACAGCAAGCGGTGGTACATCCTCGACTGGGACAACGACGCCATGCTCTCCCGCACCGAGTGGGAGTACCGCAATTACTCCGACAGCCTGAGCTGGGAGCGAGGCGTCAGCAATTACTGGGGCAATGTACTCTTCCGCCGTTGTTTGCAGACAAAGCGCTTCCGGCAGGAGCTGGACGCCGCCATCGAAGAATTGTTCCGGTACTTCAGCGCGGACCGCATCGGGGAGATGACGGCGCGCTACCGCAGCCTTGTGGAGCCTTTCGTCTGGCAGCAGCCGGATCTTCTCCACGAGCCGCTGAGCCGGGAGGAATACGACAGGGTGGCGAACAGTCTGCACAAGGAGATCACCGAGAACCGGGAAGCGTACCGGGAAAGCCTGAAAAAGCCCATGCCTTTTTACATCGGGGTGCCGGAGCCGCAGGGCGACGAGCTGCGCCTGATGTGGGACGCTTCCTTCGACTTTGCCGCCGAGGACATCACCTATACAGCGGAGCTGGCGAAGGACTACCGGTTCACCACGACCTTCTGGACCGAGGAGAACATCCGGCTGCCGGAAACGGTGGTCTATGCTCTCCCGGCGGGGCATTACTTCCTGCGGGTGCGGGCCGCAAACGAATCCGGCTATACGCAGGATGCTTTCGACTACTATGTGATGGAGACCGGCAAAGCCTACGGCATGAAGAGCTTCTTCGTGGAGGCCGACGGCAGCGTGACGGAGGATTTTTACGATGAGTGAACCGCACGCAGCCGCCGTTTTGCAGCGGGCCGCTCCGCCGAAAACACGCCGGAGCGAAGTGTACCGCCACGAGCTGAAGTACCGCATCTCATATGCCGAAAAGGCGGCGCTGGAACTGCGGCTGGCCCCGCTGCTGCGCCGGGATGCCCACGCAAAGCCCGGCGGCTACCGGATCCGGAGCCTCTACTTCGACGACTGGTGGAACTCCGCCTATGGGGAGAAGGAGGCCGGGGTCTTCCTGCGCAAAAAGTACCGCATCCGCATCTACGACGGCAGCGATGCCGTCATTAAGCTGGAGCGGAAAAAGAAGGTGGGCAGCTACATCTATAAGGAAGATGCCGCCCTCACCCGCGAGGAAACGGAGCGCATCCTGCGGGGGGACTACGGCCTTCTCCTCGCGTCGCCCCAGAACCTCTGCCGGGAGTTCTATGTGGAGTGCGTCTCCCATGTCCTGCGCCCCCGCGTCCTCGTGGATTACGAGCGGGAGGCGTGGGTGCTGGACGAGGGGACCGTGCGCATCACCTTTGACCAGAACGTCCGGGCCGCTGTGGGCGGCTGGGATCTGTTTGACCCAAAGCTCCCCACCCTGCCGGTGCTGGACCCCGGCACGCTGGTGCTGGAAGTAAAGTTCACCGAGTTTCTGCCGGAAGTTCTCCGCCAGCTCCTGCCGCCCAAGGCGCAGGAGTGGACGGCAGTGTCCAAATATGTCCTCTGTGCGGACAAAACGGCCTACCGCCACGGGTTTTCCGGCTGGAACGACTAGAAGGGAAAGGAACGCAGCTATGAGTGTCAAGGACTTTATCAAGAAATCGGTGCTGGAAGGCTTCAGCCCGTACAATGTGCCCCAGATGGCGGGGGCCCTGCTGGCGGCGCTGGCCATGGGGGTGCTGATCTACTGGGTGTACCAGCGGTTCTACGCGGGGGTCATCTTCTCCCGCAGCTTCGCCATGACCTTGGTGGGCATGTCCGTCCTCACCTGTATGGTCACGCTGGCCATCAGCTCCAACGTGGTCATCTCGCTGGGCATGGTGGGTGCACTGTCCATCGTGCGGTTCCGCACGGCGGTCAAGGACCCGCTGGACCTGCTCTACCTGTTCTGGTCCATCACGGCGGGCATCACCACCGGCGCGGGGATGTACCTGCTGGCCGTGGCGGCGTCGGCGGTGATGATCGGGGTGGTGGTCTTCCTCTCCCGCTGGCAGACGGCGGGCCGCAGCTATGTGGCGGTGCTCCACTATCAGGGCGAAAAGCCCGGCGACGAGATCGTTCGGGCGCTGGGGCGGAACAAGTTCGCCGTCAAATCGAAGACCCTCCGGGCCGAGGGCACCGAGCTGGCCGTGGAGGTCTGCTGCCGGGACAACGCCAGTGAGGTCACCGACCGGCTGCGCAGCATTGAGGGCGTGGAGGACGTGACCATGATCCAGTACAATGGCGAGTACCATGGCTGAGCGCCGGACTGCGGCGGCCGCAGCCTGTCTGCTGCTGGCGGGGTGTCTGCTCTGGGCCGGGCGGAAGCACCCGGCGGTGTACCAGCCGGACGAAGCGGCTTTCCCCAATGCGCAGATCGGCTATGCGCCCGGTGTGCTGGATACAGGCCCGGAGGAGTCGGCTGTGACCCTGCGCTACCTCGGCCTGACGTGGCGGGAGCTGGAGCCGGAAGAGGGCGTCTATGCGTGGGAGGCCATCCAGCAGACCTGCCACCTCGATGCCCTGCGGCAGCAGGGGGTGCATCTGGTCCTCCGCATCCTCTGCGACGAGCCGGGGGCGGAAGCTCACCTCGACATCCCGGATTGGCTCTACGAAAAAACCGGGAACGGCAGCTGGTACGATCTCTCCTACGGCAAAGGCTACTCGCCCGATTACGCCGACCCGGCCTTCTTTGCGGCCCACGCGGCGCTGCTGCGGGCGGTGGGGGAGTGGTTCGGGGCCGATGGCTTTGTCAGCTATGTGGAGCTGGGCAGCCTCGGCCACTGGGGCGAGTGGCACGTAAAGTCCGGCGAGGGGCTGGTGCCCCTGCCGGAGGAAGCGGTCCGTGACCGGTATATGGCCCTGTATCGGGAAGCCTTCCCGGCGGCAAAGCTGCTGGTGCGCCGCCCCTTCCGCGGGGCGGCGGGGCAGGGCTTCGGCCTGTACAACGACATGACCGGCCACGCCGGGGACACCGCCGAGTGGCTGGGCTGGATCGAAAACGGCGGCTGGTATGAGGGCGACCCGGCGGGCCTTTCGCCCATGCCGGATGCGTGGCAGACCGCCCCCATCGGCGGGGAACTTACCAGCCGCATCCCGATGGAACAGCTTCTGGAGACCGGCCTTGACCAGACTCTTTCCCTCGTGAAAGGATCCCACATGAGCTTCCTCGGCCCCAAAACGGCGGATGCCGCTTACCGGACCGGGTACGACGCGGTGTTGTCGGCCCTCGGCTACCGGCTGCGGGTGACGGAAGCGGCGTGGCGGCGGGTGCCGGGCGGCATGGAGCTGACCGTTACCCTTGCGAACGAGGGCAGCGCCCCCTTTTACTGGGACTGGCCAGTGAACCTCTACGCGGAAACGGCGGAGGGCACCACGCTGGAAACGGTTCCGCTGGGCATCTCGCTGCCGGAACTGCTGCCGGGACAGACCCGGACGGCAAAGGTCAAACTCACCGCCCTGTCCGCACCCTTCTGGGAAGAGCGGGACCGGCGGGTGACCATGGGCATCGTGGACCCTATGACGGGCCGGGATGCCGTCCGCTTCGCGATGCAGACAGCGCAGGAAAACGGCCGCGCTGTCCTCTTTGCGGGGGTCTGAACACAAAAAAGCCTGAGACTTGTGAGGGCAGGTCTCAGGCTTTTTTGCTGCCTTGCGGCAGCGGTTCAGGAATATAGGAAATGGAGAGTGTCAGAGATCAAAGGATGCGCACCCGGATGACGGCGGGGATGGCGGAAAGCTTTTCGGCCAGCGCCCCATTCACGGCACCGGTGGCATCCAGCATGGTGTAGGCCATGTTCTTTTTGCTCTTGTTCACCATGTTTTCGATGTTCAGGCCCGCTTCGGTGGTCAGCGCGGTGATCTGGCTGATCATGCCGGGCTCGTTTTTGTGGATGATGCAGATGCGCTTGCCGCCGGCGCGGGGCTGGACCACCTCCGGCATGTTCACCGAGTGGGTGATGTTGCCGTTCTTGAGGTAATCGCTGATCTCCAGCGCGGCCATGACGGCGCAGTTGTCCTCGGCTTCCGGGGTGGAGGCGCCCAGATGGGGGGTGCAGGTGACGCCCGCCTTGCCCAGCAGGGCTTCGGTGGGGAAGTCGGTCATGTAGCCGGAGACTTTGCCGGCCTCCAGCGCGTCCAGCAGGGCGGGGGTGTTCACCAGCTCGCCGCGGGCATAGTTCAGGATCTTCACGCCGTCCTTGCACAGGGCAAGGGTCTGGGCGTTGATGGTGTCCTTGGTGGTGGGCAGGTAGGGCACATGGATGGTGATGTAGTCGCACAGCGGGAGCATGTCGTTCAGGTTCACGCAGTGGTGCACTTGGCTGCTCAGGTTCCATGCGGCGTCGATGGAGATGTAGGGGTCGTAGCCGTAGACCTCCATGCCCAGCGCAATGGCGCAGTTGGCCACGCGGGAGCCGATGGCACCCAGACCGATGACGCCCAGCGTCTTGCCCTTGATCTCGTTGCCGACGAACTGCTTTTTGCCCTTTTCCACGCTCTTGGCCATGGCGGCATCCCCCGCAAGGCCCTGCGTCCACTGGGCGGCGGCGGGCACATTGCGGCTGCCCGCGATCAGCATCCCGATGACCAGTTCGGCCACGGCGTTGGCGTTGGCACCGGGGGTGTTGAAGACCACGATGCCCTGCTCGCTGCAGCGGTCCAGCGGGATGTTATTCACACCGGCACCGGCGCGGGCAATGGCCAGCAGGTTGTCGTTGAAGGCAGTGTTCAGCAGGTCGGCACTGCGCACAAGGATGCCGTCCGGCGTGTCGGTGTCCACCGAGACGTCGAAGAGGTTTTTATTCAGCTTTGCCAGCCCCACCGGGCTGATGGCGTTGAGCGTTTTGACGGTATACATTAGGCGTTCTCCTTCCGGAACTTCTCCATGAAATCCACCAGCTTGTCAATGCCTTCGGGGGGCATCGCGTTGTAAATAGAAGCGCGCATACCGCCCACAAGGCGGTGGCCCTTCAGGTTGACGAACCCGGCCTCCGCAGCCTCGGCGCAGAACTTTTTGTCCATGTCGGGGTCGGGGCTGGTGAAGGTCACGTTCATGGTGCTGCGGTAGCGGTGCTCCACGGGGTTTTGGAAGAAGTCCTGCCCGTCGAGGTAATCGTACAGCACCTTGGCCTTGGCCTCGTTGATCTTCTGCATGTTGGCAAGGCCGCCGATGTCGTTTTCGAGGTACTTCAGCACCAGACCGGTCATGTAGATGCACCAGCAGGGGGGCGTGTTGTACATGCTGTCCTTCGCCAGCAGGGTGGTGTAGTTCATCATGGTGGGCACGGTGTCCGCCGCGTGGCCCAGCAGGTCGTCCCGCACGATGGCGATGGCCATGCCGGCGGGGGCAACGTTCTTCTGGACGCCGAAGTAGATGCAGCCGTACTTGGTCACATCCACAGGCTTCGAGAGGATCATGGAACTCATGTCCGCCACCAGCGGCACACCCTCCACCTGCGGCACCTCGACGTACTGGGTGCCGAAAATGGTGTTGTTCTGGCAGATGTGGATGTAGCTGGCGTCCTTGTCGTAGTCGATGGCGTTGACGTCCGGGATGTAGGTGAAGTTCTTGTCCTTGCTGGAAGCAACGATCTTCACCTCGCCGAACTTGGCGGCTTCCTTGGCGGCCAAGTTCGAGAAGTTGCCGGTAACGAGGTAATCGGCCTTGCCGGTGGTCATGAAGTTCAGCGGCACCATGGCGAACTGCTGGGTCGCACCGCCCTGAAAGAAACCGACCTTGTAGTTGTCCGGGATGTTCATCACCCGGCGCAGGGTGGCTTCGGTCTCGGTGATGATGGCGTCGAACCACTTGCTGCGGTGGCTCATCTCCATCACGCTCTGGCCGCTGTCGCCGTATTCGAGCAGCTCGGCCTGTGCCTGTTTCAGGACTTTTTCGGGCAGCATGCTGGGCCCTGCGCTGAAGTTGTAAACTCGTGCCATAATGAACTCTCCCTTTCCTATCAAGTGCCGCCCGGATGATCGGCGGCATTGTGCTCTGGATTTGTCCGTAGTATAATGGTTTTGGGGGTGCGAAAACAAGAGCATCTTTGCACAAAGATGTGGGATCTGACCGCACCCTGAAAGCACAGAACACACAAATGTCCTTGGCACAAATACAAAAATAAAGACATTTGTAAAAATATGCTGAAAGACCCGCATTCTGCCTGAAAAACGCGGCTTGCGGGAAACGGAAAAAACTGCTATACTGGTCAGAACAGAGACAAATGTAAAATTAAAAAAGGAGGAGGTGATGGCAGTGTATGGCCTCTCGGACAGCCTGAAACCGCTCTCGGCAGCGGAGGAACAGGTGCTTCTGGCCGTGTGGAGCTGCAAACCGCCCGCATCCCGGCGGGACATCGGGGAGCGTCTGGCCGAAAAAGGATGGAAACCGGCCACGGTGCTCAATTTTCTCTACCGGCTGGAAGCGAAGGGCTGGGTGAAGAGCGGCAAGGACCAGAACCGCAACATCTACACGCCCACCATCACGAAACGCGCCTACAGCGTCTGGATCATGCGGGAGCGGCTGGACGTCGTTTTCGGCGGGGATGTCGCCGCCGCTGTCCGCGCCCTCGTCAGCGAGAGCGGCTGCTCCCAAAGCCAGCTCGAACAGGCCATCGCCGTGCTCGAAGAAAAACACGCCGAGGCCGAGGAATATGATCTGTATGACCCCTACGGCTAAACCTCTCAGTCTCGCCTACGGCTCGCCAGTCGTCTACCCTTTGTCGCTTGCGCGACATCTCCCTCCGGCCGGAGGGAGTCTTTCCTAGTAGGGGAGCCTCTGGCGAAACCGAACACTTTGCGGGGAATGCCAAGGCCTCCCCTACTAGGGGAGGTGGCAATGCGAAGCATTGACGGAGAGGTTGTACGAAGGAAGACGTAAGATGAGGAGAAATAGAGTATGACCTGCAAAAATCGCGCCAAAAACTGCGGCGGGTGCCCGCTGCTGGAAGTTCCATACCCGGAACAGCTGAAACAAAAAGAGGCAAAAGTCCGCGCCCTGCTGGGCAAGTATGGCCCGGTGCACCCCATCCGGGGGATGGAAACGCCGACCCATTACCGCAACAAAGTGATCTCCACCTTTGCAACGGGTTCTGGTGGAAAACTGGTCTCCGGCATCTACGCTGCCAAGACCCACAAAGTGCTGCCGGTAGAGCGCTGTCTGCTGGAAGACGAGGTGCTGGACACGGTCATGGAAGCCGTCCGCGCAGCGGCAGCGGCCTGCAAATACCAGCCTTACAATGAGGACAAAGGCATCGGGCTGCTCCGGCACTGTCTGCTGCGCCGGGGCGTCGCCACCGGGCAGGTGATGGTGGTGCTGGTCACAGCCCAGCCGGTGCTGCCGGGCGCGAAAAACTTCGTCCGCGCCCTCCTCGCCGAGGCGGAAAAGCGCAGTGTCCCCGTGACGACCGTGGTCCAGAACTACAACCCCCGCCGCACCAGCGTCGTGTTGGGCGAGCAGGAAAAGGTGCTATACGGCAAGGGCTTCATTCTGGATACCCTCTGCGGCAAGACCTACGCCCTCAGCCCCCACAGCTTTTATCAGGTGAACCCGGTGCAGACGGCGGTGCTGTACGGCCTTGCCGTAGATGCCGCCAAGCTGACCGGAAACGAAGTGGTGCTGGACGCCTATTGCGGCATCGGCACCATTGGACTGACCGCCGCCGACAAGGCAAAGCAGGTGGTGGGCGTGGAGCTGAACCGCGACGCGGTGCACGACGCCATCGGCAATGCCAAGCACAACGGCGTGAAGAACGCCCGCTTCTTCGCCGCCGACGCGACGGAGTGGATCAGCGCCGCCGCGGCTGCCGGGGAGCGGGCCGACGTCATCTTCATGGATCCGCCCCGCGAGGGCTCGACCCCGCAGTTCATCGAGAGCGTCGCCCGCATGGCCCCGAAGCGGGTGGTCTACGTCAGCTGCAACCCGGAGACCATGGCCCGGGACCTCGCCCTCCTGACGAAAAAAGGCTACCGCGCGGAAGGCTTCACCCCGGTCGATATGTTCCCGAACAGTGAGCATATCGAGGTGGTCTGCGCCCTGTCCCGACAGGAACAACGGAAGCAAAGCCGCCGATGAAGCGTTCCGGGGGCCTTTGGCCGCGAAAATGTGAGAGAACGCGGACCATGGTTGAGAAAGGCACTGCAACGTGATATACTAAAATGGCATATACGTGCCTTGATTACAGAAATCCAAAGGTGAAATGTCTTACAATGAACGGTTATTTTTATGTATTGACGGCCATTGACCTTTTTGTGCTGAGCTTCATGTGCATCCTCACAAAGTTCAGCGAGTCCCTGAACAAGAAGCAGAAACGGGGATTTTTTCTGGCCTTTGCGCTGATCGCGGGGATCTCGGTGCTGGAGGTGGTGACGCTGGCGGTGGATGGCGCACCGGCGGGCTACCGTTGGCTGAACATCCTGTCCAACTATCTGGGGTTCGGCCTCTCCCCGGCGGTGTCCCTCTGCATGGTGTACGTCATGGACCGAAAAAAGATGGTGAACTTCTGGTTCCGGGCGGCCGTGTGCTGCGAGGGGGGCTACCTGCTGTTCCTTGCCCTGTCCATCCCTGCCGGGCTGGTGTTCTCTGTTAGCGAAGACAACGTCTATTCCCGCGGGCCTTACTTTTGCATTTACATCCTGATGTACCTTGCGGCCATCGTGTACCTTTCGGCGTCCACCATCGTCACGGCGCGGGAGTTTCAGAACCGCAGCCGGGCGCTGATCTACCCCCTGATGCTCTTTCTGACCATCGAGACCATCATTCAGGTGGCCTTGCCGAGCCTCCACGTTACATGGCTGTGCGTTACCCTGCTGTCGGTGTTGTACTTTATTTATTGCAGTGAGATGTGGAACCAGCTGGACGCCCTCACCGGGCTGCTGAACCAGAACAGCTACCTGAACCGCACCGCAGAGATGCGCCGCAGCGGCGGGGTGCTGGTGGTGTTCGATGTGGACGACTTCAAGCAGGTCAACGACCGCTACGGCCACTTACAGGGGGACGTCTGCCTGGCCGAGATCGCCCGCTGCATCAAAAAAGCCTATGCCCACTGCGGCTACTGTTACCGCATCGGCGGCGACGAGTTCTGTGTGCTGCTGAAAAACGCAGACCGGGAGGCCCGGTGCGCGCAGGAATTTGAGCGTCAGCTGGCACTGCGGCGCGAGGTCGTGCATTGTCTGCCCAGAGTGTCCATGGGGTCGGCACCCATTTCGGGGGAGGATCTGCTGGCTGTGAAAGATCAGGCCGACCGGGAGATGTACCGCTGCAAAAAGGCCCGGAAGGCTGCGATGGAAAGGGCCGGAAGCGGAAGGCCCTGACCCATAGGCTGTACAAAAGGGGAGAAAGCCATGAACGATTTTTCACACTTGAAAAACAAGCTTCTGGCCGAACAGGTCGAAGATCAGATCTACCACTACATTCTGGATACCCCCATCGAACCGGGAGCAAAGCTGCCCAATGAATTCGAATTGGGCGAAAAGTTCGGCGTGGGCCGCAGCACCATCCGGGAAGCCGTCAAGCTGCTGTCCAGCAAAGGCATCGTGGAAGTGCGGCGCGGGTCGGGTACTTATGTGGTGACAACGACCAAGGGTCTGTCCGACCCGCTGGGTCTGCGTTCGGTGAAGGATAAGAATCGGTTGGCATTGGATCTTGTCAATGTCCGTCTTTTGCTGGAACCGGGCATTGCGGCTATGGCGGCACGGAATGCGACAGAAGAGGACATTGAGCGTCTGCGGCGGCTGTGTGAACGGGTCGAGACGAAGATCTGTGACGGTGAACGCTATATCGAAGACGATATTGCATTCCATACCTGTATTGCCGAGAGCAGCAAAAACACAGTGGTGGAACAGTTGATCCCGATCATTGACACGGCCGTTATGATGTTCGTGAATGTTACCCACAAAAAGCTCATCAATGAGACCATTATGACCCACCGGATGATCGTGGAGGCCATTGCGGGCCATGACCCCATGGGGGCGCAGTCCGCTATGGTGATGCACCTGAACTTTAACCGCACATATATCAAAAAGGTATATGATGGCGAAGACCCTGAAGATGGAACCATCGGCATTGCCCAATTTGTAAAGTGATGAGGTCCCTGCACGGAAACGCTGTGCAGGGATTTTTTACTGCCGAAGATGTCTGATGACTTTTAAAAACGAATTTGATGCAAAAGCGCTGAAAAAGCTGGAGTCAAGTGTTGTATCCCGGATAATTGGACGAAATGCTGGATGTATCCAAGATTTTTTGAGCACAAAGTGGGATGTATCTGTGACAACTTGCAAAGAAACATCTGCTGGATTACAATAAAGCCATAAGATGTCCGACAGATAAAGGGCAAAAAGAGAGAACACTTTTGGAGGTAAGGATTATGGAGATGCGTTCGCAGGAAGTCCGCACATTGGCACCGGAAAATGACCCGCTGAAGATGGGCATGGGGTGGAAGGTCGAGGACCTTGCAAAGCCGCAGATCATGGTGGAAAGCACCTTTGGCGACAGCCATCCGGGCAGCGCCCATCTGGATCAGTTCGTAAAGGAAGCGGTTCAGGCAGTCAACGACAACGGCGGCAAGGCTGCCCGCTACTTTGCCACCGATATGTGTGACGGCATCGCACAGGGGCATGACGGCATCAACTACTCCCTGCCCCATCGTGACGCCATCGTCAATCTGGTGGAGGCACAGGCCAACGCCAGCGTCTATGACGGCGGTGTGTTCATTGCCAGTTGTGACAAATCCGTTCCCGCCATGCTGATGAGCATTGGCCGCCTGAAAGAGATGAGCGCCATCGTGGTCACCGGCGGCGTGATGGAAGCCCACACCCTGCCGAAAGAATATGTGGTCAACGACCCCGCCTGTGCCATCAACGAGCTGCTGACGCTGGAGCAGATCGGCAAGTTTGACGCAT
>ERZ772902.943-NODE-943-length-25711-cov-4.779428_pt1 | contig 25711 bp, 19 predicted proteins | sample MGYA00511470_ERZ772902 | MGnify/ENA primary metagenome ERZ772902 (study PRJEB29015, sample SAMEA2737717) | human gut metagenome | biome: human gut; feature: human-associated habitat; material: faeces | place: China | collected 2012 ... | reverse complement strand
CGTCCTTATTGTATCCAAAATTTTTGATCAGAAAATCGCTGTCACGCCAGTCTTTCTTCACTTTCACCCAAAGTTTCAGATTTACTTTTGTATCCAATAACCGCTCGATCTCGTAACGCGCATTGCTTCCGATTTTTTTGAGCATTGCACCGCCTTTTCCGATGATAATTCCCTTGTGGGAATCACGCTCGCAGACGATCGTTGCGTCAATGTCAATGATATTCTGTCCCTTTCTGCCCTTCATCTGGTCGATATAAACGGCAATTCCATGCGGAATCTCATCATCGAGCGCATGCAGTGCCTTCTCACGGATGATCTCCGCAACAATAGCGCGCTCCGGCTGATCTGTGATCGTATCCTCATCATAGAACTGCGGTCCATACGGCAGATATTTGAAAATCATGTCAATGACCGTGTCCAGATTCTTTGCACGAAGTGCAGAAGCCGGAATAATCTCCGCAAAATCGTACACTTTGCGGTATGTGTCAATATATTCCACGATTTTTTCACGGTCTACGGTATCCACTTTATTGATGATCAGAATGACCGGTGTTTTTACTTTTTTCAACTGCTCGATAATGTGCTGCTCGCCGGCTCCGATAAAATTAGACGGTTCCACAAGCCATAAGATCACATCCACCTCATTTAAGGTATGTTCTGCCACATTTACCATGTATTCCCCAAGTTTATTTTTGGCCTTGTGGATCCCCGGTGTATCCAGAAATACGATCTGCCCGCGTTCCATATCCGTATAGACCGTCTGGATACGGTTTCTGGTCGTCTGCGGTTTGTTCGATGTAATTGCGATCTTCTGTCCGATCAGATGGTTCATTAATGTGGATTTTCCCACGTTTGGTCTTCCGATGATCGTCACAAATCCAGATTTAAATTTTTCGTTCATAAACTTCCTCTCTTTGTATTTATTTACTCAGATAATTGTAAATTTCACAATCATCGTTCTGATTCATTCAAATGTTTTACTTCCCCAAACATTCCTTCACATGCCTGCAAGGTTTCCTCATTTCCGACTACACAGAGATTATTCTCTGCGAGAACAGATGCGATCATATCCCGGAGTCCCCGGATATCCTCCTGCGTCGCACCGATCACCTGATCACGCTCTTTCTGGATCTCTTCGTACGAAATATTCTGTAAATAAGCTGCCATGGACCGATCGCCCTTCGTGCTTGGATTCATTGGCACATCCATATCACTGATCGTCCCGATGATATATTTTGTCATGTCACGTTCATCTGCAGTAAACTGCTCAATATATGCAGGGATTCCGTCATAAATCTCATTTGTTTTTTCCAGATTTGGATCACGGTAAGAGACAAAATAAGTGTCTCCATTCTTCATATAACCGTTCATGCAGCCGTATGCTCCGCCTTTCACACGGATATTGATCCAGAGGTAATCATACTCCATGATCACTTTTAAAATGCGCAGTGCACCGTGATAGTCAAAGCCATGTGCACGGAAGTTTCCGGCTCTCGCCACATACAGTACCTGGGAGGCATCCATAAATCCCTCATTCTTCTGAACCGGAACGATCTCTGCCCGTTTTTCCTCCCCGGAAGTTTCATATAGCATTGGAATGAATTTTTCCAGCTCTGCTTCTACGATGGAAACCCCGTCTTTTTCGCAGGTGACACTGACCAGAAGATGTTCTTTGGTAAAAATGGAGGAAACCATCTCTTTTAATTTTGCGGTCAGTGCTTCTTTTCTCTCATCAAAATGTGCTTCCAGATCACACAGTGTCTCATAGAATGTGATCGTATCTTTGTAAGCAGCCGCCCTGGAAAAATATGTCATGGCTCTTGTCGAAGCCACGGAATGTCCGGCGGAACTGATGCTTACCTGAAGTCTTGATTTCAACTCGGCAACGATCTCATACAGACGCTTTTCATCATCAATGTTTGAGGTGAAAAGCATTTCTTTCATCAATGCTGCAGCCTCCGGCAATTTGTCATATAATGCCTTGGTACGCACCTCAAATTTTACCTGATATCCATCTTTATCCTTCACGCCCGGATACACACCGATCGTACTGCTGATTCCTCCGGTATGGATGTTCACTTCATTTGCAAAATCCGCATAGGAATAATTTTTTGTATCCACATAGCCAAGTACCGCCTTCAATACGCCAAGATACGGAATGTCCTCTGCCGGAATGTGCGCAATATCGAACAACATGGTCAGATAGATGATCCCATTCGAATAAATATCATGGTGTACCACCGGGATACCTTTCACTGAAAGTTCTGTATTATAAAAAGGTGCTGCCTCTTTTTTCATATCAGAGCGCGCAAGCATCGGAATTTTTTCCAGATCTTCTTTTGGAGAAGGTGTCTCCTGATATTCCTTCAGGTGTTTTGTATCTGCGATCAGCTTTCGGATCTCATCTTCTGATAACCCCGCTTTATATTCCGCAAGTTTTTTCTCTAAGGCAGCCTCATTTTTTGCATTTAAGCCTTTCTCAGGTTCAATGATCACAACAGATGCATGCCTGTTATTTAATAAATACTTCTGGATCAGCTGCTCAAAATAATCTGTCTCCACCTGCTCTTTTAAGAAACGGTAAGTATCTAATGCCTCCAGATGAAGGAATGGACGCATATCATCATAAAGCCAGCTGTCCAGACACTGGATCCCATATAAAAGTCCTTTTGGGAAATGTCCGAAATCAGCCTCACGGTAACGGAATTCAGAACTATTGATCCCTGCCAGCAGCGATTTTTTATTTAATCCATTTTTTACAAGCCCTTCTAATGTCTCACGGATGACAGCCAGAAAATGCTCTTTTTCCTGCGGATTGGTATTTTTTGCAATCACAGAAAATGTCGGCTGCAGCGTTCCACTGTCATATCCGCCTGTGATCTCTGAACCGATCCCGGCATCGATCAATGCCTGTTTTAACGGTGCTCCCGGCGCACTGACCAGCGCATAATCCAAAATATCAAATGCGAGATACAATTTCTCGTCCAGTGCTGTTTCTATCACCGTGTTATAAGAAAGATAGGTATTGTTTTCTTCGGATTCCGTGGAAGAAATGGAATACTTATGTGTCACTTCGATTGGTTTTTCAAATGGTTTCTGAAGCTTTATCTCTGAATCAAGCCCGATTGCCTCATATTTCCCCAGATATGCTTCATCCATCCACGCAAGCTTCTCTGCCACATCCATATCTCCATAGAGATAAATGTAGGAATTACAAGGATGATAATATCTGCGGTGGAAATCCAGATATTCCTCGTAAGTCAGTTCCGGAATATGCAGAGGATCTCCGCCGGAAACGTTTGCATAAGTCGTGTCCGGAAAAAGGGATGTCATGATCTGACGGCTTAAGACATCATCCGGTGAGGAAAAAGCGCCTTTCATCTCATTGTATACAACACCGTTGATGGTCACCGGAGCATCCTCGCTCTCTAATTCATAGTGCCATCCCTCCTGCTGGAAGATCTCCTGATATTTATAAATATTCGGATGAAAAACCGCATCCATATAGACACTCATCAGATTCTGGAAATCTTTATCATTGCAGCTTGCGATCGGATAGATTGTCTTCTCCGGATAAGTCATTGCATTCAAAAAGGTGTTCAAGGAACCCTTCACCAGTTCCACAAAAGGATCTTTGACCGGATATTTGTCAGAACCACACAAAACAGTGTGCTCAATGATATGTGCCACCCCCGTGGAATCCTCCGGCGGTGTGCGAAAACCGATATAAAAGACCTTATTGTCATCATCGTTGGAAATCACTGCGATCCGCGCTCCGCTTTTTTTGTGGCGGAGAATGATTCCTTCGGAATTGAGATCTTTGATCGGGCGTTTTTCTAAAATTTCATATGCCTGTAAATCTTTTAACTGCATCTGTCTGTCCTCTCTCTAATACATACTGTTCTATAGTATACCACACTTCGCGGCATTATCCTATTTTTATCTTCGAAAATTTCTGAAACAAAAAAAGACTGTAACAACCATTCCCTATTCTTAAGGAATACCGTGTTACAGTCCCCCGCTTTTCAGATTCTCATCTATGAATTAGCCGATGCGTCTTACATTTGCTGCCTGAGGTCCTTTTGCTCCCTCTGTCACTTCAAATTCAACTTTTTCACCGTCTTTTAACTCTTTGAATCCATCCATGTCTAATGCAGAAAAATGAACAAATACATCGTTACCATCTGCGTCGGAAATAAATCCGTAGCCTTTTTTTGCATTAAACCATTTTACAGTTCCCTGCTGCATAACAAAATCCTCCTAATACCTCTAAAACCTTTTTGTAAATTTGACATGTTTTTGTGCATGTAACACAAATTGAAGTTAGCATACATCGGATTTTTTGTCAACAACTATTAATAAATTTTACTGCTTGATCTGCACATCAATCTGCTGATACGGAATCGAAATATGATTTTCATCCAGTGCATATTTGATATTTTCCATCAACCGCCACTTCGTATCCCAGTAATCTGCTGTTTTGACCCAGATCCGGATACCAAGGTCCACCGAAGATGCACCAAGATTATCTACGAACACCACAACGTCCTCTTCCGGCAGTCTTGCCGGATCATTTCTGCCGATCTCATATAAAATATTTTTTGCCGTACGGATATCTGCTTCATAACCAATACCTACCACAATGTCCACCCGCCGTTTATCCATATGCGATACATTGACCAGACTGCTGTTGGACAGATTACCGTTTGGAATCACGATCATTTTATTGTCTACGGTCTTTAACTTGGTATAGAAAATAGAAATCTCGTATACCGTTCCTTCATTCGAGCCCTCAATGATATAATCTCCTACCACAAAAGGTTTCAGTAAAAGAATCAGCACTCCGCCTGCAAAGTTGGAGAGACTTCCCTGCAGTGCAAGACCAACCGCCACACCACAGGAACCAAGCACTGCCACTGCTGAGGTAGTTGCTATCCCAAACAGGCTTAAGATCGTCATGATCAGTATAAAATACAGTGCATATTTTACCACTGCCGACAAGAACTGAATGACTCCCACATCCGCATTTCTGCGCTCCATCGTTTTTCTTACGATTTTAACAATCAGACCGATCAGTTTTGCTCCCACTGCATAAACAATAATTGCAATGACAACCTGCAATGCAAAATTCAAAAGATCTGGAATAAGGTTTTGAAAATAAGTACGGATGATCCCCGGATTTTTTGCAACCTCCTGAAGATTCTCCTGCGCTTCGGCAATGGCTTCCACTGCCTCTGTTGTATTAACTGTCAGCAACATTTTTCTGCCCTCATTTTATTTTACTTTACGAACTTTTAAAACACCTTCGATATTCTCTAATTTTTCGATCACATCATCTGTGACAGGAGAATCCACATCGATCAGTACATATGCATAATCGCCCTTGGATTTATTGGTCATGCCTGCGATATTCATTCCGGCATCTCCTAAAGTTGTGGAGTACTGGCTGATCATACCGCTGACGTTTCTATGTAAAATACCAATTCTTCCGGCAGTTGTGCATGCTCCCATAGAGCAGTCCGGGAAGTTCACAGAATGAACGATATTACCGTTCTCCATGTAATCACGGATTTCTCTGACTGCCATGATCGCACAGTTATCCTCAGATTCTGCTGTGGAAGCTCCAAGATGTGGTGTTACGATACATCCTTTTGCTCCAACCGTTGTCGGATTCGGAAAATCTGATACATATTTTTTGATTTTTCCAGCTGCTAATGCTTCCACCATTGCTTCTTCGTCTACAAGAAGATCTCTTGCGAAATTCAATACGATTGCATTCGGCTTCATCATGGCAATGGCTTCTGCATTGACCATTTTCTTTGTGGAATCCAAAAGTGGAACATGAATCGTAATATAGTCACACTCACGGTAAATATCTTCCACGTTGCTGATGTGCTTTACGCTTCTCGAAAGATTCCATGCTGCACTGACAGAAATATATGGATCATAACCATACACATCCATTCCCATATGGATTGCTGCATTTGCAACTAACACGCCGATTGCTCCAAGACCGATCACACCAAGCTTTTTACCTGAGATCTCAGTTCCGGCAAAATTCTTTTTCTGTTTTTCTGCTGTTTTTGCAATGTTCTCATCATTCTGGTTTGCAAGGCACCAGTCGATACCGCCAACAATATCACGGGATGCATATAACATTCCTGCAAAAACAAGTTCTTTGACACCGTTTGCGTTTGCTCCCGGAGTATTGAACACAACAATTCCTTTTTCTGCACATTTGTCTAATGGAATATTGTTGACACCAGCACCTGCTCTTGCTACTGCAAGCAGGCTGTCCGGAAGTTCAAGATCATGCATCGCAGCACTTCTTACGAGTGCTGCATCTGCCTGATTTAAGTCTTCTACTTTTTCATAGTCATTTGAGAAAAGATCCAATCCTACGGATGCAATTGGATTTAAGCAATTATATTTAAACATTACGCATTTTCCTCCTCAAACTTCTTCATGAATTCTACTAATTTCTCAACGCCCTCTTTTGGCATTGCGTTATAGATAGATGCTCTCATTCCACCAACAGTACGGTGTCCTTTCAAGTTTACAAAGCCTGCTGCGGCAGCTTCTTTTACAAACTTGGCATCTAATTCTTCATTTCCGGTTACAAACGGAACATTCATCAGGGAACGGTCTTCTTTTCTGACGGTCCCTTTAAATAATTTGCTCTGGTCTAAGAAATCATATAAGATTTTTGCTTTCTCTTCGTTGCGCTCTTTCATCACAGAAAGTCCGCCCATTTTCTTTAACCATTTGAACACTTTGCCGCAGATGTAAATATTGTAACAAGGCGGTGTATTGTAAAGGGAATCATTGTCTGCCTGTGTTTTCCATTTTAACATGGTTGGTGTTCCCGGAAGGACGTCATCTGTGATCAGATCCTCACGGATAATTGCGATCACAACTCCAGCAGGTCCGATGTTCTTCTGAACGCCGCCATATACAACTCCGTAATTTGTGACATCCATCGGTTCAGACAAAAAGCAGGAGGATACATCGGATACTAAAATCCTGCCTTTTGTGTTTGGAAGTTTTTTGTATTTTGTTCCATAAATTGTATTGTTTTCACAGATATATACATAATCCATATCATCTGTGATTGGAAGATCCGAACAATCCGGGATATAAGAGAATGTCTCATCTGCAGAAGAAGCAAGTTCAACTGCCTCTCCGTAGATTTTTGCTTCCTGGAATGCTTTCTTTGCCCACTGACCAGTTAAGATATATCCGGCCTTGCGGTTTTTCATCAGGTTCATAGGAACCTCTGCAAAGAACTGTGAAGCTCCGCCCTGTAAAAACAGTACCTTGTAATTGTCCGGGATATTTAACAGATCTCTTAAATCCTGCTCTGCCTCTTTGATGATGTTATCATACACTTTGGAACGATGGCTCATCTCCATAACAGACATTCCACTGCCCTGATAGTCCAACATCTCATCTGCTGCTTCCTTCAATACTTCCTCCGGCAGAACGGCTGGTCCTGCGGAAAAATTGTAAACTCTGCTCATAATCATTACTCCTCCTGTTTCTTTTTCAAGTCATCCCCGGTAAAAGCAGAACTGATCGCTTCACCCGGAGCAACCATCGGCCATACCTTGTCATCACTATTTATGATACAGTCTATTACAACCGGGGTATCAGATGCAAGTGCTTTCTTCAGAGCTTTGTTAAACTCTTCACGATTCGTTGCCCGATAGCCCGTTGCACCCATGGCTTCCGCCAATTTCACATAATCTACACCGTCATCTAAAACGGTTGCAGAATAACGTTTCTCATAAAACAAATCCTGCCACTGTCTGACCATTCCAAGTACATGGTTATTAATGATCACTTCGATGAGTGGTAATTTTTGTCTCACTGCAGTTGCAATTTCATTCATATTCATACGGAAACATCCGTCTCCGGCAATATTAATGACCTGTTTATCCGGGCATCCGATCTGTGCACCGATCGCAGCGCCAAGACCATACCCCATTGTTCCAAGACCACCGGATGTCAGAAGTGTTCTCGGTTTTTTGTATTTGTAATACTGTGCCGCCCACATCTGATGCTGTCCTACTTCCGTCACAATGATGGCATCCCCGTTTGTCTCTTTATAGATATCCTCAATGACATAAGGACCTGATAATCCGGTTTTTGGATAAGTCAGTGGATACTTTACTTTGTAATCCATGATATGTGTGATCCATTCCGTATGGTTCATCTGTGTCAGCCGCTCATTCACACGAAGCAGGATCTCTTTGATATCACCGATCACAGCTGCATCTGTCTGGATATTTTTATTAATTTCCGCAGGATCCACATCAAACTGTAAAATATCTGCCTGACTTGCAAATTTCTTTGCATTGCCGAGTACACGGTCTGAAAATCTTACGCCGACAGCAATTAAAAGATCACACTCACTGACACCGAGATTGGATGCTTTTGTTCCATGCATTCCAAGCATTCCGGTATAAAGATCATCCTCTCCGTCAAAAGCTCCTTTTCCCATGAGGGAATCACAGACAGGCGCATCTACTATTTTGACAAATTTCTTTAATTCCTCACTGGCGCCGGAGATCACGGCTCCACCACCGACAAATATGTATGGTTTCTTTGCCTTCTGGATCATCTTGACCGCTTTGTTTAAGTCTTCCTCTGTGATCGTCTGTGAAATTCCTGAGATCACTTCCGGCTCTTTTGCCTTGTATTCCGTCTTCGCTGCCGTGATATCTTTTGGGATATCCACAAGAACCGGGCCCGGTCTTCCGGTCTGCGCAATTTTAAACGCACGGCGGATCGTGTCTGCCAGTTTATGAATATCCTTTACAATAAAGTTATGTTTTGTGATCGGCATTGTGATTCCCGCAATGTCGATCTCCTGAAAACTGTCTTTTCCAAGAAGCGGTACGGTAACGTTGCAGGTGATCGCAACAACCGGAACTGAATCCATATATGCGGTTGCGATTCCTGTCACAAGGTTCGTTGCACCAGGACCTGATGTTGCAAAGCATACACCTACTTTGCCTGTAGCTCTTGCATATCCGTCTGCTGCATGTGCAGCCCCCTGCTCATGTGATGTAAGTATATGTGTAATCTCATCAGAGTGTTTATAAAGTGCATCATATACATTTAAAATAGCACCGCCCGGATAACCGAATACTGTATCTACACCCTGTTCTTTTAAACATTCAACAATTATTTCTGAACCATTTAACTTCATTTGGCCGTTCATCCTTTCAATAAAATATTACCCTCTTTATTTATCAGGAGTCTGTAAAATTGCACCTCTGTTACCTGATGTAACCATAGAAGCATATCTTCTGAGATAACCTGTTGTGACTTTAGGTTCTCTTGGCTGCCATTTAGCTTTTCTTGCTGCAAGCTCCTCATCTGAAACCTTGAGTTCAAGCTTCAATTCCGGAATATTAATGCTTATTACATCGCCCTCTTCAACAAGTGCAATAGGACCACCGACTGCTGCTTCCGGAGATACATGTCCGATAGAAGCTCCGCGGCTTGCACCTGAAAATCTTCCGTCTGTGATAAGGGCAACGCTTGAACCAAGCCCCATACCTGCAATCGCTGATGTAGGATTAAGCATTTCTCTCATACCAGGACCACCCTTAGGGCCTTCATATCTGATTACAACAACATCACCTGCTACAATCTTTCCACCCTTAATAGCTGCAATTGCATCTTCTTCACTGTCAAATACTCTTGCAGGACCTTCATGTACCATCATTTCTTCTACTACTGCTGAACGCTTAACAACACTTCCGTCAGGAGCAAGATTTCCAGAAAGAACAGCAAGACCGCCTGTCTTACTGTATGGATTATCAACTGTACGGATAACTTCCGGATTAAGATTTACTGCATTTGCAATATTCTCACCGACAGTCTTACCTGTTACAGTCATACAGTCTGTATGTAAAAGTCCAATATCTGCAAGTTCTTTCATAACTGCATATACACCACCAGCTTCATTTAAGTCTTCCATATATGTAGGACCAGCCGGTGCAAGATGACAAAGGTTAGGTGTCTTTTCACTTATTTCATTTGCGAACTTAATATCAAAATCAAAGCCCACTTCATGTGCAATAGCAGGAAGATGAAGCATACTGTTTGTAGAGCATCCAAGTGCCATATCAACTGTAAGAGCATTAAGAATTGCATCTTTTGTCATAATATCTCTTGGACGGATATCTTTTTTAAGCATATCCATAACTGCCATACCTGCATGTTTTGCAAGTCTGATTCTGTCAGAATATACAGCCGGTATTGTACCATTGCCGCGAAGTCCCATACCAAGAGCCTCTGTAAGACAGTTCATAGAATTTGCTGTATACATGCCTGAACATGAACCACATGTAGGACATACTTTTTCTTCGTATTCTCTTACCTGTTCTTCTGTCATTGTACCTGCTGCATAAGAGCCAACTGCCTCAAACATTGATGAAAGACTTCTCTTTCTGCCACCCACATGTCCTGCAAGCATTGGACCGCCACTGACAAATACAGTAGGAACATTAATTCTTGCTGCTGCCATAAGAAGTCCAGGTACATTCTTGTCACAGTTAGGTACCATAACAAGTGCATCAAACTGATGTGCTGTAGCCATACATTCTGTAGAATCTGCAATAAGGTCTCTTGTAACAAGAGAATATTTCATTCCTACATGTCCCATTGCAATACCATCACATACTGCGATTGCAGGAAATACAACAGGAACGCCGCCAGCTTCAGCAACACCAAGCTTAACAGCATTAACAATCTTATCAAGGTTCATATGTCCCGGAACAATCTCATTATATGAACTTACAATACCAACTAATGGCTTATCCATCTCTTCTTTTGTAAAGCCAAGTGCATTAAACAGCGAACGGTGTGGTGCCTGCTGCATGCCTTTTTTTACGTTATCACTTTTCATAAAAATTAATCTCCTTATCTCATTCTGTTTTTATTTAATTCCTGTTTAAACTCCGGCAGGATTATCATTTTATTTCATTAAACTATAAAATATCAAAAAACTTATTTACGCAAGATGATTAGCAATAAGGTCGCCCATCTGTGTAGTTGTACACTGTGTCATTCCTTCAGACATAATATCAACTGTTCTGTAATTTTCTTTTAAAACCTGTGCAACAGCTGCATCAATAGCATCTGCTTCCTTGTCAAGATCAAGTGAGTATCTTAACATCATTGCAGCTGAAAGAATTGTGGCAATAGGATTAGCAATATTCTTTCCTGCAATATCAGGTGCTGAACCATGGCTAGGCTCATAAAGACCAAGTTTTGTCTTTCCAAGGCTGGCACTTGAAAGCATTCCGATAGAACCTGTTATCATGCTTGCTTCGTCTGATAAGATATCACCAAACATATTTTCAGTAAGAATTACATCAAACTGGCCAGGATTCATTACAAGCTGCATTGCACAGTTATCAACAAGCATATTAGTAACTTCAACTTCCGGATAATCCTTTGACACTTCAGCAACAACTTTTCTCCAGAGTCTTGAAGAATCAAGTACATTTGCTTTATCAACACTGACAAGTTTCTTTCTTCTCTTCATTGCAATCTCAAAACCTTTAATTGCGATTCTTCTGATTTCTTCTTCATTATATGTAAGCGTATCCACTGCTGTCATCACACCGTTTACTGATTCTGTGTGACGCTCTCCAAAATAGAGACCTCCTGTAAGTTCTCTCATTATAACCATATCAAATCCGTCACCGATTATCTCATCCTTTAAAGGACATGCATCCTTTAATTCACTATATAAATAAGCCGGACGTATGTTTGCAAAAAGTTCAAGATCTTTTCTTATCTTCAAAAGACCTGCCTCCGGTCTTAAATTCGGTGCCACATCATACCACTTCGAATTACCGACATTGCCGCCGACAGCACCAAGTAAAACAGCATCTGACGCTTTCGCCGTATTAACTGCTTCTTCTGTGAGAGGCACACCATAAGCATCTATAGAACATCCACCCATAAGAATTTCAGTATAATCAAATTCATGACCATATTTTTTACCTACAGCATCAAGTACCTTTCTTGCCTCTCTTACTATCTCCGGACCAATTCCATCTCCAGGAATCAATGTTATCTTATAACCCATATCATTTATACCCAGCTTTCTATATATTCTTAGTTTTTAACTTTCATATTATAATAACGTATTTATTATATTTTTACAAGTTGTTTTAATGTATGCTTTCGCATAAGTTAATGAAGTATTTTTCATTAACATTTTAATATTCTATGCCTTCTCTCGCAGAAATTCCCAAATCAAACGGATGCTTTATTTTTTTCATTTCCGTAATATAATCCGCATGCCTGATTAGTGCTTCATCCGGATTTCTTCCGGTAATCACAATCTCAACACCTTCATGGTTTTCCAGAAGATAACCTGTTTTTGCCCTGTCAACCTGATTATATTCATAAGCAGATGCAAGTTCATCAAGGACAACAACGCTCACATCATGTTTTTTGTATACATGTTCAAAAATAGTATCCAATATACTGTCATGTTCTTTTTTCTGCATATTTCTATCAGCTTCACTCATTCTGCTGTAAAATCCATAGTCTTTTGAAGCCCTTAAAACCATTACGTCCGGTATCTGTGCTAATGCATCAACTTCTCCGCTTGCTCTCCCTTTCATAAACTGTGCAAATATGACCTTTAGCCCGCATCCTGCGGCTCTGAGTGCAAGACCGGCTGCTGCTGTAGTCTTTCCTTTGCCGTCCCCTGTATAAATATGTACAAGCCCTGTTTCTTTTTTCATCTGGATTTTATCTGCCATATCCTTATCTTTAATCATGCTTATATTTCTCCCTCCATTTACAATCCGATTATTTTATAAACCATTTCAATATCCATATTTGTGCGAATCATATCTGCAAGCTTATCATACTCTTTTTCTTTTCTTTTTTTGACACTTATGACATTATCTGCTTCATATGTAATTCCTTTTCTTTCACAAATTGATTTAAGCAGCTTTAAAAGAAACTCTTCATTATCAAAAATCCCATGAATATATGTACCACATACATTTCCATTCACACAGCCATCCTCTTTTCCGTCTGATAAAACAGAAAATGGCCTACCGGTACTCACAATTCCATAAAATCCGTCATCCTCTGACGAATCAAGAATCGTGCTCTCACCCATATGAATTTCATATCCTGATACTTTAATTCCATTTAGATTTTCCCATATACCTGCAGCATCCCACATCATCCCATGTTCTGACGCACATATAACCGCCTGTGTTCTGGTCTGGTGTTTCTTTGATGAAAATTCTGTAACAACAGGAAGAAGTCCGATTCCTCTTATATTCCCGCCTGCCTCAGTACCATCTTCATCACTTATATACATTCCAAGCATCTGAAAACCGCCGCATACACCCATAACCGGTATATCTGTCGATGCCGCTTTTAAAATGCAGTTTTCCAGCCCGCTCTGTCTTAACCACTTCATATCACCTATTGTATTTTTAGTCCCGGGAATAATAACGAAATCCGGGTTTCCAAAACGTGACACGTCATTTACATACCTGACATGCACACCATTCGATGATTCAAGTGCGTTAAAATCTGTAAAATTAGATATATGCGGAAGTTTTATAACCGCAATATCAACAAGCACTTCCTCTGTGCTATCATAGCTTTCACCATTATCAAGCCTCTCTGAAAGACTGTCCTCATCATCTATATCAAGATACATATATGGAATTACTCCCGCAACTGGAATTCTGCATATATCTGTAAGCTGTACAAGTCCCGGTTCCAATATCTTTTTGTCACCTCTGAACTTATTAATAACAAGACCTTTAATACGCCTTTTCTCTTCTTCTTCAAGAAGCATGATCGTTCCGACAAGCTGTGCAAACACACCGCCACGGTCTATATCACCAACAAGCAGCACCGGTGCATCAACAAGTTTTGCCATGCCCATATTAACAATGTCGTTTTTTTTCAGATTTATCTCGGCAGGACTGCCCGCACCTTCGATTACAACTACGTCATAAGCTTTATCAAGTTTCTCATATGCATTCATAATATCAGGAATAAGTTTTGTCTTATACTTAAAATACTCTGAAGCCGGCATATTTTTTAACGGAATTCCATTTACAATCACCTGCGAGCCTACATCGCTTGTAGGTTTTAAAAGAATCGGATTCATGCTGACATCCGGCTCTGTTCCGGCTGCTTCTGCCTGCATAACCTGTGCACGTCCCATCTCAAACCCATCTTTTGTTATATATGAATTGAGTGCCATATTCTGTGATTTAAACGGAGCCACTCTGTAGCCATCCTGTTTAAGGACTCTTAAAATCCCGGCTGTCACAATGCTTTTCCCCGCATTGGACATTGTCCCCTGTATCATAAGATTTTTTGCCATCAGACACACATCCTTCCCAAAAATATAATAATTCTTACAGCTACAGCCATGATAATACATAAAAATGTTGTGACATATAAAAGAATATTTACTCTTTTTATATCTTCAATCTCTACCGGACGGCTGTCATCACCGATATATGGCTTTTTAACAAGTTTCCCAAAATAATAATTATCACCGGCAAGCCTTACTCCCAATGCACCGGCACAGACTGATTCCGTATGTGCCGAATTCGGGCTTGAATGATTATGTTTGTCACGCCTGTAAATTCTTAATGCATCTTTCATGTTGTATTTTTTATCTTTTGAAAATATCTGCACAACCCCTGTAGCTGCAATCATAATCCATGATGCAAGCCGTGCCGGAATAAAATTGACAACATCATCTGATTTTGCCGCAAATCTTCCAAAATACATATATTTGTCATTTTTATATCCAATCATTGAATCCATTGTATTAACCGCTTTGTACATAAATCCACCTGCTGCTCCGAAAAATACAATGTAAAATAATGGTGCTGCAATGCCGTCAGATGTATTTTCCGCAACTGTCTCAACCGCAGCCTTTGTTATTCCTGTCTCATCAAGTTTTTCTGTATCTCTTCCTACAATCATCGATACTGCGTATCTGGCTTTTTCAATATTATTTTCTTTTAGTCTGTAATACACTTTCATGCTTTCATCTTTTAATGATTTTGCTGCAATAAGCTGATAACACATAACCGACTCAGCAATAAGCCCTGCTGTCACATTTATACGATAAAAAATATAAAGACCAGCCGTTGTCACTCCACCTGTTGCCAGCATCACAAGTACCCAGAGAAGCATACCTTTATAATATTTTTTCCGGTTGCTGTCTGTGTCCTTATAAAGCATTTTATCAAGTTTTCCGATAAGCCATCCTATCAGCCTTACCGGATGATAAATACAGTGCGGATCTCCTATAATCAGGTCAAGAATCCAGCCCGCAATAACCGGAATAATGTAATAAATTATTTTCATCAAACTTACACTCCAATATATATCCACTGCCATTTATACAGGAATAATCATAATAATCTCCGCCAAAGGCATTGCTCATAACTGACATTATTGTCCCCCCATGCACAACAAACGCAACAGTTTCAATTTTCTTATCTTCGCAATTCATCCTGTGTACAAAATCCATACATTTATAAAAACCTTCAACACTCCGCTTCCTGAAATCATAAGGATTCTCACCACCCGGAAATGTATTGCTTCCTCCACTGTCAATCCATTGCTGATACAAAGACTCGTCCGACAGCTCCATATAATTTTTTCCCTCAAAAATTCCAAAATCACATTCTTTTAGAAGTTCTTCTTTTAAAATATCCTTTTCCGGATAAATGATTTTTGCCGTCTGGACACATCTTTTCATCGTACTTGAAAACACAATGTCTGCCATAGGATACATCCTATTTTTTATATTTTCATTTAATATTTCCTGCCCTTTGGGGCAAAGATTCTCATCTGTGATTCCAATATATCTTCTGCTGACATTTCCCTCGGTCATTCCGTGTCTGATTAATACTATTATCATTTTATTCTCATCCCTACACCGCAGGTAATCCTCTCCATTTCATCAGATTTTTGTGCAAGCCTGCATAATACTCTTCCTACAAGTTCCCTGTAATCACGCATATTTTTATCAATCGGGACAATTCCACTCCCAACTTCATCACATATAATGCAGACTGATGGATTAACTTCATATATCCATTCCGCAAAATCGTCCATGCCATCGCCATTCTGAACGCATCTGTAAACATACTCATGAAAATGATTAATTATGTCTGCATTTTTCATATCTTCCTTTGTACATCTGTCCCCCTGCACAATTGTCGGTTTATTTTGAAATTTACCCGAAACATAGTCACATTTTCCTTGCCATGCCCCGCCTACATACAATTTCATAAGCAAAAATCTCCCTTCTAAACAAATGCAAGCACTATCATGCAGCACAATTCACTCATGCACAAAAACCAGCCCGCAAGGTCTCCTGTCACACCGCCAAATATTTTATATGACCATATCCTGTAATAAACAAGCACTGCAGCCTGCACAATAAGGCACAATGCAGCTGCAAAAGCATTAACATAAGTCATAATTGCAATGCATATAATATAATTTAAAAGTATCATTATATTCACAACATTTCCGGACACAGACCGTACAACACTGTTAAGCATTCCGCCATTTCTTGCACTTTTAAAATTAACTGCTGCAAATGCACTTGATATTCTTGAAAGATAAAAAACACACCCCATAATAATAAATATATCCGTATTTTTATTTTCAAAAATATATGAAAATGCACCCGCTGCTGCAAGTACATATGTAACAAGCATAATAACAGCAAATGCTCCAATATGTGAATCTTTAAGAATCGCTAATTTTTTCTCACGGTTTCCATATGAATGGACAGCATCCATCGTATCCATATATCCATCAATATGAATTCCACCAGTTATAAGCAGCAAAAAAACACCAGAAACACACATCGATGTAATCGTTCCAATGCAAAACTTTCTTGCAAAAATAAGCCAGCCTGAAAAAAGTGCACCAATAACCACTCCGACAAGCGGGAAAAACCCAAACGTATATTTCATATCCTTTTCTTCAAGCCGCACATGTGGCACCGGAATTCTTGAATACATTGAAAATGCTAATATTAACGACTTTATTACTGACATATAGTCTCCTGTTCTTTAATCACAATTTTTTACTTTATATTTAATGATTTCAAAAATATTATCACAATAAATTAATTTTACAGTACAAATACGATTTCTTCAACTGTGTTGTAAAAAGAATATTGACATATTAAACTATATATTATAATATAATTCCAACAATACTATACAACATATAATATTGTTAAAATTTTTATATGAAAGGAGTTTTGATATCTATGGTATTTCAGATTGGTTCTGCACTACTTGATGCCTGTGTTTTATCAGCTTTGGAAGAAGAACCACTGTACGGATATGCACTCACGCAGAAAGTAAAATCTGTTGTCGATATCTCAGAATCCACACTGTACCCGGTTCTTAGAAGACTAACTAAAGACGGGCTTCTTTCAACCTACGACCAGCCATTCAACGGACGCAACCGACGGTATTATGTGCTGACTGATTACGGAAAATCGCAGCTTATTTTTTTGCGTAACGAATGGATTTCCTATAAAGAAAGACTCGATGGAATTCTTATAAACAAGGAGGCTAAAATCCTCTCCTCGTCAATGGACTCGGATTTTGCTTCGCAAAACAAGGAGGATTTGGGATGAACAAGGAAGAATATCTTACCAGACTGCAATATTGCATATCGCAGCTTCCACCTGTCGAAGCACAGAATACAATGCAATATTACAGGGAATATTTTGATGATGCAGGAGAAGAAAACTTTGCATCTGTTATGGCAGAGCTGGGAACACCCGAACAGCTGGCAGCCAAGATATGCAGCAGCTATGGAATTAATTATCAGCAGCCTGTCAATGAAAATAACACATCAAAAGCTGTCATTATAGCAATTATTGCTGTGCTTACATGCCCGATATGGTTCACAGCCGGAATTGTTATATTATCACTTATTTTTTCGCTTTTCATGGTTATTTTGAGCCTTATATTTGCTGCAGGAGTTGTAGGAATATGCCTTATATTTGCAGGTCTGCTTGTTTTTGCAGCTGGCTTTCCTACGCTTTTTACACATGTTCCAACCGGGACAATGCTTATCGGAGCCGGACTTGTATTGTGTGCTGTGGGAATTTTATTTTCTTTGCTTCTTATATGGATGATACTCGGAACAAAGGATCTTATTTCATTTATAATCAAAAAAATCAAACAATTTATTGAAAAAAGGAAAACACGTAAAGCTTATTCCGGAAAGGCAGGTATCCAATGAAAAAATTCACAAAAATCGCATGTATAACAGCAGGCATAATGTTTGCTATAGGTGCCATCCTTGCCATATCCGGGATTCTTGCCGGTGCCAAAAGCGGCATATTTATCGACTGGACATCTCACGGAATCAGAATTGTGCCGCAAAAAGATACCTATACTTATGAAGCATATGATATAACAGATATCAATGCAATAGATATCAATGTTTCAAACGCAGCTATCAAATTTGTGCCTTCAGAAAACGATAAATGGGGCATTGTTACAACATACAATTATTATAAAAATACACCTGAAATAAATACATCAAATGGTAAAATCTCAGTAACGCAGGCATCTCATTCAGGCTGGGAAATGGTCGGCATCATTAATCTGTTATTCAAACCACTTGATAATTCAATAACTATTTATGTGCCTGCCGGTTCCCCACTTATCAGTTCAATTAAAATAAATACTGATAACAGTGCCATAAAGTCAGACTGTGCATTAAACACTGAAATTTTAAATATCGAAACAAGTAACGGTGCTATTAAATTTAATAATCTTTCCGTTTCAAAGCAGACTCAGATAAAGACTTCAAATGGTCTTATCAGTCTTAATGGAAATTTCAGCGGAGATTCAAATCTAAAAACATCCAATGGAAAAATTGAAGTTGCCGGTCTTATAAAGGACTCATTCACAGCAAAAACTTCAAATGGTTCCGTTGACATAGATGTAAACCGTCCTGAATCAGAGTATTCAATATACGGAAAAACGAGCAACGGTTCTGTCAAAGTAAATGGTGAGAGCCATTCAACCGATTACTCATCTTATTCATCAACTTCAAACACTATCAATGCCCAGACAAGCAATGGTGCCATAAACCTTAACTTTGCACGATAAAACTATCTATCGTGGCAGGCATACGATTATCATGCGGACGCAGACTCAATTTTGTTGCCTGCATAAATATAAGTTCCTTTGCATTCTATAAATGGAATATTAAATTTATTCTATTCTAAAAGAACCCCATTGGCTTACGCCTATGGGGTTCTTAAAATTTAACAACTCTTCAATTGTTTATAAATTAGTCTTCTGCTCTCTTAACAAGTGCTTCATACTTAGCCTTTGCATTTGCTTCAGCTTCACCAAAGAGCTTAGCTGCTCTTTCTGGATTCTGCTTCTTCAAGTTGATGTAACGGCTCTCACCCATGATGAATTCCTGATATTCCTTAGTAGGTGCCTTGCTATCAAGAGTAAATGGATTCTTTCCTTCAAGTGCTTTTCTAGGATCGAATCTGAACAGATGCCAGTAACCTGACTGTACTGCAAGTTTCTCTTCTTCCATAGCTTTAGACATACCCTTACGGATACCATGGTTGATACATGGAGCATAACCAATTACAAGTGATGGACCATTGTAGCTTTCAGCTTCCTGAATAGCCTTTACACACTGGTTCATATCAGCACCCATAGCAACCTGTGCTACATAGATGTATCCATAGCTCATAGCAATTGCTGCAAGGTCTTTCTTCTTAACATCCTTACCTGCTGCTGCGAACTGAGCGATTGCACCAAGGTTAGTAGACTTAGAAGCCTGTCCGCCTGTGTTAGAATAAACTTCTGTATCGAAGACGAATACATTGACATCCTTATTTGCTGCAAGAACATGATCAAGTCCGCCGTAACCGATATCATAAGCCCATCCGTCACCACCGAATATCCACTGTGACTTCTTTGAAAGGAATTCTTTTTCTTTAAGAATTTCCTGAGCCTTATCGCATCCACAAGCTTCAAGTGCTGCAACGAGTTTATCTGTAGCCTTTGCATTAGCTTCGCCATCTTCATATGTAGCATAGTACTCATCGATAGCTGCCTTAACATCAGCATTATCTGTTGAAGCAAGGATTTCATCGAGCTTATTCTTTAATGCTGCTCTGTTAGCATCCTGAGCAAGTTTCATACCAAAACCAAACTCAGCATTATCTTCAAATAATGAGTTGCCCCAAGCAGGTCCCTTACCAGCCTTATTTACTGTATATGGAGTTGATGGAGATGAACCGGCCCAGATTGATGAACAACCTGTTGCATTGGCAATAAGCATTCTGTCACCACAAATCTGTGTAATGAGCTTAGCATAAGGTGTCTCACCACATCCTGCACAAGAACCTGAGAACTCAAGTAATGGCTGAACGAACTGTGAACCCTTAACTGTACCCTTCTTGAACTTCTCAAGAACTTCTGGCTTGTCTGAAACAGTAAGTCCATATTCAAAGAACTTCTGCTCATCCATCTGAGTTTCAAGTGAAGCCATCTTTAATACATCATTTCTGTTATTACCAGGACAAACATTTGTACATGAACCACAACCTGTACAGTCAAGTACAGATACAGTCATTGTAAAGTAGTATCCAGGCATACCAGTCATAGGTGTAACCTTCATGCCTGCAGGTGCATTGTTCTTTTCTTCCTCATTCATTACAACTGGTCTGATTACTGCATGAGGACATACATATGCACACTGGTTACACTGAAGACATCCTTCTGAATTCCAACATGGAACATCTACTGCAACACCACGCTTTTCATAAGCTGCTGTTCCCTGTGGAAATGTACCATCAATAACATTCTTAAATGTAGAAACCGGAAGTTTATCACCCTGGCAGGCATTGATTGGCTTCTGAATGTTATTTACGAAATCAAGAACTTCAGGTTTACCTGAAACTGCCTGTTCGCCAAGAACCTCGTCCTTGCAGTCTTTCCATTCTGCCGGAACTGGTACTTCAACAACTTCATTGGCACCTCTTTCAATTGCCTGATAGTTCATCTGAACAATATCATCACCCTTCTTAGCATATGAAGCAAGAGCTTTCTCTTTCATATACTGGATAGCTTCATCCTCAGGAATGATATTGGCAAGTTTGAAGAATGCTGACTGAAGTACAGTATTGATACGTCCGCCAAGACCAATTTCCTTACCAAGCTTAATACCATCAATGATATAGAACTTAACATTATGTTCAGCCATATATCTCTTAGCCTGTCCAGGAATATGATTTCCGACTTCTTCCGGAGACCATTCACAGTTAAGAAGGAATGTACCGCCATCCTTAACATCCTGAACCATGTCATATTTATTCATGTATGCAGGACAGTGACATGCAACAAAATCAGCCTTATCAATAAGGTATGTAGACTTAATAGGAGTCTTACCAAAACGAAGGTGAGATGTTGTAACACCACCTGACTTCTTTGAATCATAATCAAAATATGCCTGAGCATACATAGGAGTATGATCACCGATAATCTTAATAGAGTTCTTGTTAGCACCTACAGTACCATCAGCACCAAGACCCCAGAACTTACATGAAGTTGTTCCGGCAGGAGCTGTGTTAGCTGTCTCTGTACGAGGAAGTGATGTATTAGTAACATCATCTACGATACCAACAGTAAATCCAGCCTTATCCTCATTTGCAAAAATAGCAAAGATATCAGCAGGAGTTGTATTCTTAGAACCAAGACCATAACGACCATTAAGGACTTTAACGCTCTCGAATTCTGTTCCCTTTAATGCAGCAACCACATCAAGGTAAAGTGGCTCACCGATTGAACCAGGCTCCTTTGTTCTGTCAATTACGCTGATTGTCTTAACTGACTTAGGCATAACTGCAAGGAGATGCTTAGCTGAAAATGGTCTGTAAAGACGTACTTTAATAGCACCGACTTTTTCGCCCTTAGCAAGCATATAATCAATTGTCTCATCGATAGTTTCGCATACAGAACCCATAGCAATGATAACTTTTTCTGCATCTGGAGCACCAACATAGTTAAATGGCTTATAATCTGTGCCAATCTTAGCATTAACCATGTTCATGTACTTTTCAACCAAATCAGGTATTGCATCGTAATATGGATTACAAGCTTCTCTTACCTGGAAGAAAATATCTGGGTTCTGAGCTGAACCATGAAGAACAGGATGCTCTGGATTAAGTGCTCTCTTCTTAAATGCAGCAACTGCATCCATATCGCACATTTCCTTTAAGTCTTCATAATCCCATACTTCAACTTTCTGAATTTCATGAGATGTACGGAAGCCATCAAAGAAATGAAGGAATGGTACACGGCCTTCAATTGCAGCAAGATGAGCAACTGCTCCTAAGTCCATAACTTCCTGTACACTGTTGCTACATAACATAGCAAAACCAGTCTGACGACAGGCATAAATATCCTGATGATCACCGAAAATTGATAATGCGTGTGATGCTAATGCTCTTGCAGAAACATCAATAACACCAGGTAATAACTCGCCGGCAACCTTATACATGTTAGGAATCATAAGAAGAAGACCCTGTGATGCTGTATAAGTTGTTGTAAGTGCACCTGCAGCAAGTGAACCGTGGAAAGCACCTGAAGCACCGCCCTCTGATTCAAGTTCTACAAGTTTAACTGTGTTGCCAAAAATGTTTTTTCTTCCCTGTGTGGCCCACTGATCTGTATAATCAGCCATAGGTGAAGAAGGTGTAATAGGATAGATTGTAGCTACTTCTGTAAACGCATAAGATACGTGTGCAGCAGCTGTATTACCATCCATGGTTTTCATTTTTCTTGCCATAAATTTATACCTCACTTCGTATAAAGAATTTGGTGGAGTGCATACCACTCCGATATTTATTATTTTAGTATCAATTAACTAAAAAGTAAAGGCATTATTCCAAATTATCAATTAAAATACATAATTCAGTAATAATGCCTTGTTAAAATATTAGCAATTTATATAAAATTTAAAATTAATTCAGCAGCCATTTTGCCAAATCTGATAATTCAGACTCATTTTTTGCATTCAACCTTGTCTTAATTGTTACTTTTATCTCACAAACATTCATATTTTTAAATGATGCAAGTGCATCAGTCATAAGTTTGCCTGCAACCGGTCCCCATGAACCATTTTCGATTACGGCTGCCTTTCTGTTCTGATAATTTTTCATTTTAAGATGATAAATGAAATCTTCCATGCAAGGCATCAGACCGCCGTCATAAGTAACTCCTGCCAGTACAAGTTTATCAAACCTGAAGCTGTCTGCAACTGCTTTTGCACAATCATCTCTTGATAAATCGTATACAACAACCGGTTCATCAGATAATTTTTTCAAATCATCTCCAAGTTTTAATGCTGCTTTTCGTGTATTACCATGAAGTGTCGAATAAGCTATCACAGTGCCTTTTTCTTCAGGCTGGTATGATGACCATTTCATATATTTATCAATATAAAAATCAAAATCCTTATCAATCACAGGTCCGTGAAGAGGTGCTATCACACTTATATCAAGTGCAGATGCTTTCTTTAAAAGACCCTGGACTGAAGGACCATACTTTCCAACAATATTAATAAAATATCTTCTTGCTTCATCTGCCCAGCTCTGTGGCATATTTTCAAGTTCTGATGTTTTAAGCCTGTCTCCCAATGCACCAAATGTTCCGAAACCATCTGCAGAAAAAAGCACTTTTTCTGTACTTTCATATTCCACCATAACTTCAGGCCAGTGAACCATTGGAGCCATCACAAATGTAAGAACATGCTTTCCAAGTGCAAGTGTTGTTCCTTCTGCCGCAACAAATCTTTTATCTTCCGGTACATCAATATCAATAAACTGCGGAAGCATTGCAAATGTTTTTGCATTCGCAACAACAATTGTATCCGGGTATTTTTTTAAGAAACGCTCAATATTTCCTGAATGGTCAGGTTCAAGATGTGACACTACAAGATAATCCGGTGCCTTTCCCTCAAATGCTTCTTCAAGATTATCAAACCACTGGTCTGTTGCTCTTTCATCCACTGTATCCATAACAGCAATTTTACTGTCTTTAATGACATATGAGTTATAAGTAACACCATTGCTTACAGGATACTGATTTTCAAATAAATCTATTGTTCTATCATCTGCTCCAACATATAAAATACTGTCGGAAATACGTTTTAATGCCATATTAGATTAAACCTCCTTATTTTTTATTTATTCTATCATACATTTTTATAATAGTTCAAGAACGTAATGTATTTACAGGCATAATTTCCTATCATACATAACCAAAGACCGGCCACAGATAAACTGCAGCCGGTCTTTGTGTATTATGTGTTATATATTCTATATTGCCGGAGTAACGCAATATAGCAGCTAATTAATCGTCCGCACCCTGTAATGCATCATATCCTGATTCACCGGTACGTACCTTGACAACATCTTCGACATCATATACAAATATCTTGCCATCACCAATATGTCCTGTATAAAGTGCCTGTCTGGCTGCATTAATAACATCCATCGTAGGAACTTTTGATATAACCATCTCAACCTGAATCTTAGGGAGAAGCTGCATTTCAACAGGAACACCACGATAATATTCAGGTGCACCTTTCTGTGTACCACATCCAAGAACCTGTGTAACTGTCATACCTGTTACACCGATTTCGTTCATTGCTTTCTTTAACTTCTCGAATCTTTCCTGCTTCATAAGTATCTCAACTTTTGTAATCTTCTTTCCGTCAGGAACATCAAGAGATTTAACTACTGCCGGAACTGAATCTTCCATCTTCTCAGAACCAATTACATCATAATCGCTGTCAGATGTAAGCTCAGATGTAGAAATTTCAAAACCTGCATATGCACTAGCAAGACCATGCTCAGCCTGGTCAAGACCGGCAATTTCAATTTCAGGTGCAACCCTTAAACCAACTGTGTGCTTTAATATTGTAAATGTAATAGTCATCATTACACCAACCCATGCAAGAACGCAGATAATACCAAGTGCCTGAATTCCAAGCTGTGTGAATCCACCGCCATAGAAAAGACCTTTTCCTACACCATTCTGGCCTGTTGAGAAAAGTCCTACACAAAGTGTACCTAAAAAACCATTAACACCATGAACACCTACAGCACCTACCGGGTCATCAACTTTTAATACTTTATCAATAAATTCAATACCAACAACAACTGCTATACCAGCAATGATACCTTCAATTGCTGCACCATACATATCGATACAGTCTGTACTTGCTGTTACCATAACAAGTCCTGCAAGTGTGCCATTAAGTGACATAGAAACATCAGGTTTCTTATATTTAATCCATGTAAACATCATAGCAACGATTGTAGCAACTGCTGCACAAAGGTTTGTTGTTGAGAAGACCGAACCTGCAAGAGCCCCCATTGTAATCTCTCCTACACCGCCTGCTGCAACTGTAGTTCCTTCCATTGCAACTGTCGAACCACCATTAAAACCAAACCAGCAGAACCAGAGAATAAATACACCAAGTGCTGCCATTGTAAGGTTATGACCCGGAATAGCTCTTGGCTTTCCGTTCTTATCATATTTACCGATACGAGGTCCGAGAACAATCGCACCGACAAGTGCTGCACATC
>ERZ772902.936-NODE-936-length-25922-cov-4.623265_pt1 | contig 25922 bp, 23 predicted proteins | sample MGYA00511470_ERZ772902 | MGnify/ENA primary metagenome ERZ772902 (study PRJEB29015, sample SAMEA2737717) | human gut metagenome | biome: human gut; feature: human-associated habitat; material: faeces | place: China | collected 2012 ... | reverse complement strand
TGGCGGAAGCCAGCTGTGCCCAACCGGTCTGGCGGCAGGCCATGACGTCGGAGTGATCGCCGAAGATGTTCAGCGCGTGGGTCGAGACAGTACGGGCGGAGACGTGGAACACGCAGGGGAGCTGCTCAGCCGCGATCTTGTACATGTTCGGGATCATCAGCAGCAGGCCCTGAGAGGCCGTGTAGGTGGTGGTCAGAGCACCGGCGCCGAGGGAACCGTGCACTGCGCCGGCAGCACCGGCTTCGGACTGCATCTCGACGACCTTGACCTGGCTGCCGAAGATGTTTTTCAGGCCATTTGCAGACCACTGGTCGACCAGGTCGGCCATCGGGGAGGACGGCGTAATGGGATAAATTGCCGCAACTTCACTGAAAGCATAGCTTACGTGAGCCGCAGCATTATTGCCGTCCATGGATTTCATTTTTCTTGCCATAAATGAACCTCCTATTTATTTCACCGTCAAAAAACGGTTCTTCTGCGTGTGAACGCAAAATTCAACGATGACACTATAGCACACTTTTTTCGCTATGTAAACGCCTTGTTCCCGCAAAAACATTCACTATTTTGCAACAATAGGTTCAATTCCTTTTATTTTTCGAGAACTTTTGCGAGGATTTATTGATTTTGTGCAAAATGTGCAAAAATGCGCGGAGGGGGATTTGCCTGATGCAAAAAATGTGCTATACTAATTGCAAACTGTACGATTCGATGCGAAAGAGGGAGGAAAACAGTATGGTCACAGCGGTGCGCTCGCTCGGCCTTCAGGGCATCTCGGGCTACGAGGTCACGGTGGAATGCTTTTTATCCGGGGGCCTGCCTGCGTTTGACATCGTCGGCCTTGGCGACACGGCCGTCAAGGAATCGCGCGAGCGCGTGCGCGCGGCAGTGAAAAACTGCGGTGTGAAGTTCCCTGTCTCGCGCATCACGGTGAACCTCGCCCCCGCGGGTCGGAAAAAGGAGGGCACGCTCTATGACCTGCCCATCCTGCTCGGCATCCTTGCCAGTGCAGAGGAGATCAAGCCCCCCGCCAAGGACGCGGCCTTTGTCGGCGAGCTGTCGCTGACCGGCACGCTTCGCGCGGTGAACGGCGTTTTGCCGATGGCGATGGCCGCGGCGCGTGCGGGGATCAGGACGCTCTATGTCCCCGCGGCGAACGCAGCGGAGGCGACGCTTGCCGACGGCGTGACCGTTTACGGCGTGCCGGACGTCGTGTCGCTCGTGCAGCATTTGAAGGGTGAAAAGAAGCTCTCGCCCCAGCCGAAGTGGCAGGCGGAGCAGACGAGCGAGACCGGCCCCGACTTTTCCGATGTCATGGGACAGGAAAATGTCAAGCGCGCGCTGGAGATCGCCGCTGCGGGCGGACACAATATCCTGCTCATCGGCTCGCCCGGCGCGGGCAAATCCATGCTGGCGCGGCGGCTTCCGTCGATCCTGCCCGACATGACGCGAAAGGAAGCACTTGAAGCGACCGAGATCTGGTCAGTCGCGGGATTGACCGACAGTTCGCACCCGATGCTGCTGCACCGCCCGTTCCGCGCCCCGCACCACACGCTCTCCGCTTCCGCGATGACCGGTGGCGGGCAGACGCCCAAGCCCGGCGAAATTTCGCTTGCGCATCATGGCGTGCTCTTTTTAGATGAGCTCCCCGAATTCCACCGCGACGTGCTCGAGGTGCTGCGCGCGCCCATCGAGGACGGCGAGGTCACCATCACCCGCGCCGCGGGCAGTATCACGCTGCCGAGCCGCTTCATGCTCGTCGGCGCGATGAACCCCTGCCGCTGCGGCTGGTACGGCCACCCCTCGGGGCGCTGCCACTGCACCAAGCAGCAGGTGGAAAAATACGTCGAAAAGATCTCCGGCCCGATGCTCGACCGCATGGACCTGCACGTGAACGTCCCGAGCGTCGAGTTCGAGGCCATGCGCCGGCGCGAAAAGGCGGAGTCCTCCGCCGACGTCAAAGCGCGCGTGAACGCCGCGCGCGACATCCAGAAGCAGCGCTTTTCCGGCACGAACATCACCTGCAACGCGCAAATGACACCCGCGATGGTGGGCGAGTTCTGCACGCTGGACGCCGCGGGTGAAAAGCTCTTAAAAGGCGCGTTCGAGCGCCTCGGCCTCACGGCGCGAAGCCACGATAGATTACTGCGCGTGGCGCGCACGATCGCCGACCTCGACGGCAGCGAGAAGATCAAGGCGCATCATCTGGCCGAGGCCATCCAGTACCGCAACACGGATATTTTACAGGGGTGAATGAGATGAAAAGGTATGACTACATCCAGTTTGGCGCGCTTTCCATTTTGAGCCATATCGCCCAAGGGGCGGCTTTTATCCTGCTGTTTGCGGCGTTCGGCGGCACGGGGTCGACCTCGTCCTTTACGTTTGCCTCGCCCGTCGGGCTGGTGCTCGGCGTCGTCTATGTGGCGGCGCTTTCTTTCCTGCTCGGCTGGGGCCTGCGGCCGGACCGGGGCATCGACAAAAACCGCTGCTGGAACGCGGCGATCGTGCTCTATGTGCTGAATCTTGCCTCGCTTTTTGTGATGCCTGTCCCGTTCGGCTCGGGGAGCATCCTTGCGATGATCTGGGAGCTGCCGATGGCGCCCGCCATGGTCGGGATCAACGGGGTGAGCGGAGAGGGCACGATGTTCAGCTATGCGCTCTTTGCCCTGCTGGCCGCCGTTGAGCCGCTGTGCTTTACACTGGGGCTCACCCGCAAAGGGGAAAAGCCTGCCAAATCCGAAACCAACGAAAATTCAGCCGTATCTTCCGCCGGCGCGGGGGCGGCCATAATAAATGAGGAGAACAACACCAATGCATGAAATGATCCTGTGCAAGCTCGGCGAGGTCGTGCTCAAGGGCCTGAACCGCCGCAGCTTCGAAGATAAGCTGATGTCGAACGTCAACCGCCGCGTGTCGAAATGCGGCAATTTCCGCGTCTACTCCAAGCAGAGCACCATCTATGTCGAGCCCAAGGACGACGAGTGCGACATCGAGGCCGCGTTTGAGAGCTGCAAGAAGGTCTTCGGCATCATCGCCGTTTCGAAGGCGCTGCCGTGCGAAAAGGACATCCAGAAGATCATCTCCGCGGCGAAAAATTACCTTGCGTGCGAGATGCGCACGGCCAGGAGCTTCAAGGTCGAGAGTAAGCGCGCTGACAAGACCTTCCCCTTGACGTCCATCCAGATCTCCCAGCAGGTCGGCGGCGCGCTGCATCAGGCGTTCCCGACGTGCGAGGTCAACGTTCACGACCCCGAACTCGTCGTGCATATCGAAATTCGCGACGATGCGGCCTATGTCCACGGCCCCGCTGAAGAGGGCGCGGGCGGCCTGCCTATCGGCATGGGCGGCGTGGCGGTCAGCCTGCTCTCCGGCGGTATCGACTCGCCCGTCTCGTCCTACATGATCGCCAAGCGCGGCGTCAAGCTCGAAATGGTGCACTTCTTCTCCCCACCGTACACGTCCGATGAGGCGAAGGAGAAGGTGCTTTCCCTTGCCAAGCTCTTAGTCCCCTGGTGCGGGCGGCTGACGGTGCAGATCGTGCCGTTTACCGAGATCCAGGAGGAGATCAGAAGAAACTGCCCCGAGGAATTCTTCACGCTCATCATGCGCCGCTTTATGATGCGCATCTCCCAGCACGTGGCCGATCAGGTCAAGGCCAAGGCGCTCGTCACGGGCGAGAACCTCGGTCAGGTCGCGTCTCAGACGATGGAGGCCCTGCGCGTGACCGAGGATGTCGTCGATCTTCCCGTCCTGCGCCCGCTCATCGGCATGGATAAGGAAGAGATCGTGCGTTTGTCGAGAAAGATCGGCACGTTCGATACGTCGATCTTACCCTACGAGGACTGCTGCACGGTCTTCACCCCGCGCCATCCGCGCACGAAGCCGAACCTCGACGAGGTCTGCGAGGCCGAGGCTGTCCTTGATATCGAGGGCCTTATCGACCGCGCGATGACAAACCGTGAATTTGTGCGCATCAAGTTCTGAAAGGAAGTCTTATTATGGCGGAAAAAACAGTCGAACAGCGCTGCTATGAAGCGCTCAAGGCGCGCGGCGTGACCTTCGCCGCGGCAGAGAGCTGCACCGGCGGCCTCATTGCCAAGCGCATCACGGATGTGCCGGGCGCGTCGGGCGTGTTCATGGGCGGCATCGTGAGCTATACGAATATCGTTAAGCACCGCGTGCTCGGCGTTCCGGCGGACATGCTGGAAGAGTACGGCGCGGTGTCCGCGCCCGTCGCCCGCGCAATGGCCGAGGGCGCACGCAAGGCGACGACGGCGGACTGCGCCGTCAGCGTCACGGGCGTCGCTGGACCCGACCGCGACGAGCGGGGAAATCCCGTCGGCACGGTGTTTATCGGATTTTCCTCTGCCGAGGAGACAATCGCCGAGCGCTTTGACTTCGGCGCGAAGTCCCGCGCAGAGATTCGCGAGGAAGCCGCGGATGAAGCCTTCAAACTGCTGGAAGAGAAGCTGAAGGAAGCATAAGGGCCGAGAGCCGTGAAAAAGGAGAAAACATGAAAAGAAACACCGGACTGTTGCTTGTTGCACTGTTGGCGGCGCTGACGCTTTTGGTGTCAGGCTGCGGAGAAAAGCAGCAAACGCCGGACGGCGCACCGGACGAACCCCTGATGCAGGAGAAAGACCTGACGATCGAGCCGCAGCCGGACGCGAACTTTACGCTGGAGCTGCCGGATGGATTTCTGAGTCTTGGGGCGGATTACAAGCCGAACGGAGAGACGCAGGATACGGCCTACGACAGCGACGGTATGCTGCCTTATGACTTTGCGCGCCATTACGATGCGGACGCGCAGCTCGTCGTCGGAACAGACTACTATCCCGAAACGGGATGCGAGGTCATCAGTTATCTGCGCACCGACGCTATGGGCGCGGGAACGCCGCGCGGCGTCAAGGTCGGCGACAGCGAGGAAGCGCTGCTGACGGAGTACCCGGAGAATCTCTACTGCATTGAGATCGAAGATACGGAGCTGGACGACCGCTGCGTCACCGAGGGCGGTTACAGCGAGCCTGCGTATGACTTCGACCGCGCCTATGTCTGGTAGCCGCAGACGCCGCAGGACGACGGAAACTATGACGTCCGCGACATTGCGTTTTACCTGAAAGACGGCACGGTGAGCGCGATCACGATGACAAAGCCGTATGCGTTCCGCTTTGCCTACGGCGTGGACCGCGACGCGGCGCTGCGCCTTGCGGACGAGAACCGCGCGCAGCTGTGCGGAAAGTGAAAAAAGGAACAAAAAGCGAGGGACGCGTGAGCGTCCCTCGCTTTTTACTGTATTTAATAGGTGCCGGGATCAAAGCTCGAGCGCGATTTGCGCATCGTCGACTTTGGAGACGTCCAGCCCGAATTCGCTCGGCAGGTAGCGCGGGCAGACGTTTTCACCCGTCGTGATGACGGACGCGGCAAGGCGCGTGCCGATCTCGCAGGATTCCATCATCGTTTTGCCGTAGGTCTGGCCGATGACCGCGCCGGCGAAAAATGCGTCGCCCGCGCCGGTCGTGTCCTTGACATCGACCTTCTTCGCGGGGCAGTAGCCGTCCTCACCGTCAAGCGTCGCGAACACCGCACCCTGCGCGCCCATCGTGACGACCATGCGGTGGATCTGTGCGCCGCGGATCTTGTCGCGCAGGATGGGGAGCATTTCGTCGGGCGAGAGACCGTCGTAATTTTCCAAAAACAGGATGCCCGCTTCCTGCTGGTTGCAGATGAAGCAGTGCACCGAGCGCAAAAAGTCGCGCCGCTCGATAGCGATGCTCATGTTGGACACGACCGCGTAGACGGGCTTATGGTACTTTTCCGCCAGCGCGAACGCGCGCTTGACGATGTCCTTTTCCATGTCAATCTCGAGCAGAATGCTGTCGGCCTGCGAGAAAATTTCGTCGCCTTGCTCGTCGAGAATGCCGACGATAGGGCTCAGGTCGGGCCGCTTGGAGATCGACGCGGTCACATCGCCCGTGTTGTCAAAGATCGCAAGCCAGGTTCCCATGCCGTCGGTCGTTGTGCGGATGTAGCGCGTGTCGACCTTGTGGCTCTGGAGCTTTTTGACAACGTCCGCGCCCGCGCTCGTGTCGTCGACAAGGCTCACGAATGTCGGCCGCAGCTCGACGTTCGCGATGTCCTCGACGATGTTGCGGCTCACGCCGCCGTGTACCTGCACGACGCGGCCCGCGTTGCGCCCGCCGGGGATGTAGGAAGAGAGGGGATAGCCCTTGATATCGACAAACACCGCGCCCATCACGACAATACTCATGGAAACGTCCTCCGAAGTTAAGTGTTATACTCAGTATACCATGCTTTTTAGGGATTGCAAAGCGGAGAATATAAGGGGAACGGGGCGAACCGACCGGTTCGCCCCGTTCCTATGAGAGAAAAGAGAGTGGAGAGCAAGTTAATCCTTGATGCGCGCCTTCTGCGCCTCGACATTGCGAATGGCGAAGAGCGTGCCGACCGTCAGCACGACGCCGATAGCGAGGCAGACGATCCAGTTCTGGATAAAGCCCGCGAGCACAAAGCACACAAAGCTCAGGCACGCGACGGTGATGGCATAGGGCAGCTGCGTGGCGACGTGGTTGACATGCTCCACCTGCGCACCGGCGGAGGACATGATGGTCGTGTCGGAGATGGGGGAGCAGTGGTCGCCGCACACGGCGCCCGCGCAGCAGGCGGAAATACCGATGTAGAGCAGCGCGCTGTCGCTGGGGAAGATGGCTGTGACAATGGGGATCAGGATGCCGAACGTGCCCCAGGACGTGCCGGAGGCAAAGGCCAGCACGCACGCGACGAGGAAGATGACGGCGGGCAGCATATTGTAAAGGCCCTCAGAGGCAGCGTACATCAGATCGTGCACATAGTCTGCGGCGCCCAGCGCGTTGAGCGTGGTCTTGAGGGAGACGGCCAGTGTCAGGATGATGATGGGGGAGATCATGGCCTGGAAGCCCTTGGGGATGCAGTCCATAGCCTCGCGGAAGCCGACGACGCGGCGGGCGACGAGGTAGATGACCGTGAGCACCAGCGCGATGATGCCGCCCCAGGGGAGGCCGACGAACGCGTCCGTGTTGCCGAACGCACCGATGAAGTCGCCGGCGTAATCGGTGCAGCCGGACGTGTCAGCGCCGAAGAAGCCGCCGACGTAGAGCATGCCGATGGTGCAGAGGATGATGAGCATAATGACGGGAATGACAAGGTCGATGACGCGGCCCTTGGGGTTGGCGTTCTCCTCGGTGCTGCCGGCGCTGCCGGAGAGGTCACCCGTATTGCGGGCGCGCTCTTCAAACCCGCGCATCGGGCCGTAGTCGAACTTGAGCAGCGTGAGCGTGATGATGAAGACGAATGTCAGAAGGGAATAGAAGTTATAGGGAATGGCTCGGATGAAGAGCTGGATGCCGGAAATGCCGGTGTCGAGGTCTTCGGCCGTGGAGGACACGGCGGCCGCCCAGGACGAGATCGGCGCGATCATGCACACGGGAGCGGCAGTGGCGTCGATGAGGTAGGCGAGCTTGGGACGAGAGATCTGGTGGCGGTCGGTCACCGGACGCATGACCGAGCCCACGGTCAGGCAGTTAAAGTAGTCGTCGATGAAAATGAGGATGCCGAGGATGAACGTCGCAAGCTGCGCGCCCACGCGGGTGTGGATGTTCTTTTCCGCCCAGCGGCCAAAGGCCGCGCTGCCGCCCGCCAAGTTGACGAGCGCCACGATGATGCCGAGCAGGACGAGGAAGAGAAAGATACCCGCGTTGTCCGCGATCGCGGCGATGATGCCATCGTTGACGATCATGTCGATCGTGGCGACGGGGGCAAAGTCGCAGGCAAAGAGCGCGCCGATCACGACGCCGATAAAGAGAGACGAGTACGCCTCCTTGGTGATCAGCGCCAGCGTAATGGCGATGATGGGGGGCACGAGCGCCCAGAAGGTTCCGACAAATTGCATGATGTTTCTCCTTTCCTGTGATACAAACACAGAGCAAAAAAATTAAGCCATGATTTCCATCATGACTTAACACAAAAACATCCAACAACCGATGTAAAACACATCAAGGCTCGTGATCGCGTCGATCATGACAGCACTCCGTCCTTCCGGACGACAGTCCGCCGGGTATTTCCCGACGACCCAAGTATCGACAAAACAGGGATTTTATCGACCCTTCGGCGGCGTCCCCTTTCGCACCCCACGGTCTCCTGCCGTTTTGTCGGGGGCTACTCATGTCAGCCGCGCCTCTATCAAGACTTATGAAATTGTTTGCAGTATACACCTTTTTTCGATTCTGTCAAGCAAGAAAAGCATGCTTTGTCGAAAAAAGGCTAAAAATTATACGCATGAGCGTAAAACGGAAAAATATCGGAGCGATTTTTGTGGAAAACAGAGAGAGCTTACGCCCCGCAGTACGCGAGCTTGAGCAGGCGGCAGAAAAGCTCGCTCCACGTGAGGCGCGGTATGCTCTCGCCCGCGAGCAGCGGAAGCGATGCGACCGGTGTGCCGTTTGCGTCGAAAATGTCGAGCGTGCCGAGCGGCTCGCCCTCCTCGACGGGCGCATCAATGCTCTCGGGCAGCGAGACGGCCTGCGTCAGGCCGTTTGCGCGGCTCTTTTCGAGAAGCAGGGCGTTTTCACTCGTCAGAACGCTCTGCACCGTCTTCTGCGTGCCGAGCGTCACGGGCACGGCGGGCAGCGGCGATTCGGGAGTGACGGTGACGAGCGAGTACGCCGCAAAGCCGTAATTCAAAAGTGCCTTGGCGTCGGTAAAGCGCTTGTCACTCGTGCTGCCGCCAAGGATGACTGCGATGAGCTCCATGCCGTCCTTCTCCGCGGTCGCGCTGATGCAGTATTTGGCCGAATCGGTCGAGCCGGTCTTGAGTCCTGTCGCGCCGGGATAAAAGCGCACGAGCTTGTTGGTGTTGACGAGCATGGATGCCCCGTCGCGCAGCGAGTCCATCCAGATCGTCGTAAAGCGGCGGATGTCGGGGTGGTGCCAAATGAGCTCGCGCGACATGAGCGCGATGTCGTAGGCCGAGGTGACATGCCCCTCCGCGGGCAGGCCCGTGCAGTTGACAAAGTGCGTGTCGTTCATGCCGAGCTCTTTGGCTCGCTCGTTCATGCGCGCGACAAACGCTTCCTCGCTGCCTGCCAGGTGCTCGCCGAGCGCGACGGCCGCGTCGTTGCCGGAGACGACGCACACGGCCTTGATGAGGTCTTCGACGCGCATCTGCTCGCCCTCTTTGAGCCAGATCTGGCTGCCGCCCATCGATGCGGCGTGCGCGCTGCCTGTGACGGTATCGTCATACGAGAGTGCGCCGGAGTCGATGGCCTCCATGGTTAAAAGCAGTGTCATCACCTTCGTCACGCTCGCGGGTTCGCGCGGCGTGTGTTCATCCTTGGCAAAGAGCACCGTGCCGGTCTGCTTTTCCATCAAGAGAGCGGAGGGGGCGTCGAGCGTGAGCTCGTCGGCGCGCACGGGCACGCACAAAAGCAGCGCGAACAGCAGGATCATCGGGAACATTCGTTTCATGGCGGAGCTCCTTTCTTCGTTTGGCAAAGAATATGAAAGGATTTGCGCCAACATGAATATTTCGCCTTGAAATGACACGAAGAATATGATATACTCCATCTGTTCGCAGGGTTGGTATATCGGTATTACAGCGGCTTCCCAAGCCGTTAAGGCGGGTTCGACTCCCGTACCCTGCTCCAAAAAAGGGAGACACACCGTGTGGTGTGTCTCCCTTTTTTGGAACCTGTAGGACATTAAAAAGCACAGGGGCAAGTGAATTGCCCCTGTGCAAATGCTTTTGCGCAGCAAAAGCATTTTACGGCGCAAAAGCGCCGAGGGGAACGGAGTGGGTAAGAGTGCCTGCGCCGATTGGGAGTGCGCGGCGCTGTTGCCGCGGAGCGGCAAGGCGCGATGGAGTGCGGGACTGATGACGATGGATGCTGCGTCGATTGGGACTGCGGGGTGCTCTTGCCCTGACGGGCAATTCGCGATGGGGTGCAGTTCTAATGATGATGAGTGCTGCGCCGATTGATAGCGCGGGGCAAAACACGATGATTATTTTTCGGCAGAGGTATCGTCTTGGGGCGACGAGGGTTTGCCTTCGGCGGTCAGGATGCAGGTGAGGACAAAGGCGGCGTAGAGGATGGCACAGACGATATCCGGATTGTAGAGATGGTCAAAAAGAAACGAATGGGATACGATGCGGGTGAAAAATGCGCCGCCCACGATTACAATGAGGAAGTGCTTCAGAATGTGCAGAAAACGTCTGTAAAATGTTGCTTCTCCCGTCGACATATACGGGTTCAGGGTCTCTTTCCAATTCATAGTGTTCTCTCCTTATTATCTCTCTTTAAGTAGGGGAAAATGCTCGCTTTTAGTATACGAAGCGCTTGACTGCCGGTCAAGCGGCGTGAGCGTAGAGGATGGCGCGGATGCGGCAGGGGGATTTGCTAAAAGAAAAGAGATAAAATTCCGATAATTCTGATGATGGCTGCGCAGCCGAAGGCCAGCAGCAGGGCTTGCAGAATGAAGCGGAGACAACGGCGGAAGGTGAGCGGTTCTTCCGCGGAAAGATGGGGATCCGTGATTTTGCCTGGCAGGTTACTCATGGGCTGCCTCCTTATCATCTCTCTTTAGTAAGGAAAATGCTCGCTTTTAGTATACGAAATGTTTAAATGGGGGTCAAGAGGGCGGAGGAGAATGCGCCTATCTCTGCTGCACCCTCTAAAATACAAGTCGCAGAAAAAGAGAAAAAGTTTCCACGATCAGAGGAAAGCTGCGGAAAAATCTTTACAGGCGAAAAAATTTGCGTTATCTTAATACAAGATCAAGAGCGCCGCCGAACAGGGAAAGCCCGGTTCGGCGGCTTTTTATGTTTGTGTGTCAGGAGAAAAGAAAAATGATCGGTGTGATCGTCAATGTGCTGGCAGTGGCGCTGGGCGGCGTTTTGGGAACGGTGTTCAGCAAGAAGCTCTCCACCCGCTTTACCACAGAGCTCAACAAGGTGTTCGGCGTGTGCGCCATCGGCATGGGTATCAGCTCAGTGCCGCTGATGCAGAACATGCCCGCGGTGATCCTGGCCGTCGTGGCGGGCACGGCGCTCGGCCTTGCGTGTCATCTGGGCGAGTGGATCAGCCGCGGCGGCGAACTGATGGAAAAGCCCATCGGCAAGCTCCTCGGCGAGAGAAACGGGGACGACGAGGACGGCCTTCCGCGCGAGGAATACCTCTTGCTTCTGGTGACGGCCATCGTGCTCTTCTGCTCGAGCGGCACGGGCATTTATGGCTGCCTTGACGCGGGCATGACGGGAAACGCGACGGTGCTTTTGAGCAAGTCGATTTTGGACTTTTTTACCGCGATGGTCTTTGCCTGCAATTTGGGCGCGGTGACATCGCTCGTGGCGGTGCCGCAGGCGGCGGTGTTTTTTGCGCTGTTTTTCGCCGCCAAGGCGATCTATCCGCTCACGACGCCGACGATGATCGGCGACTTCAAGGCCTGTGGCGGCTTTCTGCTCATCGCAACGGGCTGCCGCATCGCCAAGATGCAGGACTTCCCCGTGGCGGACATGATCCCGGCGATGGTGCTCGTGATGCCGCTGAGCGCCCTGTGGACAAATTACATCGCGCCGCTTCTCTGAGCGCATGGAAAAAAGCACCGCTGCCCAAAAAGGCGGCGGTGCTTGCATTTTTGCGTTATGTAAATTATAATGAAACAGATTATTGACAACAGACGGAGGCAAACACATGAAAAAGGTCGCATTGGTCACCGGCTCGTCCCGCGGCATCGGCCGCGCGGTCGCGGCGGAGCTCGCGCGGGACGGCTATGCCGTGTGCATCAATTACTATGAACGAAAGGACAAGGCCGACGAGCTTGTCGCGCTGCTGCGCGCCGAAGGCCGCGAGGCCATCGCCGTGCAGGCGGACGTGTCAAAGCGCAGCGAGGTGAACGCCATGGTCGCGCAGTGCGAGCGCGAGCTCGGTAAGATCACGCTGCTCGTGAACAACGCAGGCGTCGCCGGTCAGGCGCTCTTTCAGGATGTGACGGACGAGATGTGGGAGCGCTACTTCGGCGTGAACTTAAACGGTGCGCGCAACACCATTCAGGCGGTGCTGCCGAACATGCTGCACGAAAAGAGCGGATCCATCGTGAACATTTCGTCGATCTGGGGCCAGCACGGCGCGTCGTGCGAGGTGACGTATTCCTGCACGAAGCACGCGCTCATCGGCCTGACGCGCTCGCTCGCGATGGAGCTGGCGCCGAGCGGCATCCGCGTCAACTGCGTTGCCCCCGGCGTCATCGAGACCGATATGGTCAAGGTACTGGGCGAGGAAACGCTCAAGGACCTTGCCGAGCAAACGCCGCTCGGCCGCCTCGGCAAGCCCGAGGACATCGCCGCGGCGGTCGCGTATCTCGCGTCTGACAAGGCGTCATTCGTCACGGGGCAGGTGCTCGCGGTGGACGGGGCGTTCGTGCTCTGAGTCAGCGCCCTGTGCTGCCAAAGCCCCCCTCGCCGCGCACGGTCTCGGGAAGGGTGTCGACCTGCTCAAATTCCATCGGCAGAAACGGCAGCAGCACGAGCTGGGCGACGCGGTCGCCGTGGCGCACGGTGCGCTCTTCGTTGCTGTCGTTGTGCAGGGCCACGAAGCATTCGCCGCGGTAGTCACTGTCGATGACGCCGAGGCAGTTTGCCGGACGGAGGCCTTGCTTGGAAGCTAAGCCGCTTCTGGCGACAACTGCGCCGAACGTGCCCTCCGGCAGGGCAAAGGAAAGACCGGTCGGCAGCATGGCCGTCGCGTGCGGCGGGATGATGAGCTCTTTGTCGCCGTCCAGGCAGGCGTAAAGGTCATAGCCGGCGGCGAAAGCGGAGCCGCGCGTGGGGAGCTTTGCGCCCTCGCGCAGCAGCTTGATCGAAACGTTGGACATGGGGGAAAACCTCCTTTTTTTGCATGCGAAAACATTATAAAGCCTGTGCAAAAGAAAAGCAAGCGCGGTGCAAAAAGGGAGTATCTGGCACAAGAATAAGAATTTTCCCTTGCCAAACGGGGGAAGTTCTGCTATTATACTATGATGTAATGTTTCCGCCTGATGCAGGCGCTTACAAAACGACAACCTTTTTTGGAGGCTCGGATAGATGGCAAAAAACAACGATAAGCGGGCAGAACGCATGGCCAGAAGCAATCGCAACGTCAATCGTGCGATCACGGTGCTCATGGCCGGCGTCATTGCTGAATTTTATCTTTTGATGGTGAACAACTACTATGTCAAAGGCGGCGTCGGTCAGGTGCTCACGATGATGACTGTGCTTCAGGTCATCGACTACATCGGCTGCGCGCTGTTCGGCGCGGGCCTTGTCGTCTGGCTGATGCGCAAAAAGTGGACGCGCTTCGCGCCCGCCGCGCCGTGGCTCTTATGCATCGGCTTTTTCTTCGCCGTGTCGTCGATCCTGATGCTCAAGGTCTACCCGCAGGGCACGACGATGATGTGCGTGATCGTGCCGGTCGTGATGCTCATCGGCATCGTGTTCCTGCTCTATCCGCGTGAGTTTTCCGTGCAGGCCGTGGGCCTGACGGCGTCGCTGATGGCGATGTACCTCATCCACCGCGGCAGCGGGAGCGACACGTGGGGCGGCATCGTCACCGGATGCAGCATCCTCGCGATCTGCGTGGTCGCGGTGCTTGGTGTCGCTGTTTTCAAGGCGGGCAAGAACGACGGCAAGCTTAAAAAGCTCGGCGATCTTCACATCGTGTCGCAGGACGGCGACTATAAGCTCATTTACGCTGTGCTCGCCGTGTGCGCACTGGCCATCGTGGCGGCGCTCGCCGTCAGCAGCATCGCCTACTACGGCCTCTGGGTGCTGGCGATCGGCACATTCCTCCTCGCGGTGTACTACACGGTGAAAATGATGTAAAGAAATCAAAAGGAAGGCGAGTCCATTTGGACTCGCCTTCCTTTTTTGCTTTTTATATGTCGCGACGTCCTTCTAAAGCCCGCATCAGCGTTGCGTCGTCGGCGAATTCGAGGTGGCCGCCGACGGGGATGCCGTAGGCAAGGCGCGTGACGCGCACGCCGAACGGCCGCAGCAGGCGGGCAAGGTACATCGCCGTCGCCTCACCCTCAGTGTCGGGGTTTGTGGCCATGATGACCTCTTCGATGTTCCCCTGCGCCACGCGGTCGAGCAGCGGCTTAATCTCCAAATCGTCGGGCCCCACATGGTTCATCGGCGAGATGACGCCGTGCAGCACGTGGTAGCGGCCGTTGTATTCGCGCGCGCGCTCGATGGCGACGACGTCGCGCGGGTCGGCGACGACGCAGATGACATGTTCATCACGCTTCGGCGACGAGCAGATGGGGCAGAGGCCGCCGTCCGTCAGATTGCGGCAGACGGGGCAGAACGTGACGGTGCGCTTGGCGTCGACGATGGCATCGGCAAAGGCCTTGGCCTCCTCTTCGGGCAGGCTCAGCACGAAAAACGCGAGCCGCTGTGCGCTCTTGCTGCCGATGCCGGGCAGGCGCGCGAACTGCTCAACGAGCTTTTCGAGCGCCGCGGGAAAGTATTCCATGGACTTAACCTCTCAGCTCTTTGATCTTGGCGGGGATATCCGCGGCCTTGTAGACGGCGGAGCCCGCGACGAGCACGTTTGCGCCCGCCTCGATGCAGGTTTTGCACGTCACGGCGTCGACGCCGCCGTCGACCTCGAGCTCGCAGTCAAGGTTTCTCTCGTCGATGTAGCGGCGGATGGCGGAAACTTTCGGCATCATATCGGCCATGAACTTCTGCCCGCCAAAGCCGGGCTCGACGGTCATCACGAGCACGATGTCGCACTTGTCAAGAAACGGCAGCACGGCCTCAGCGCGGGTGTTGGGCTTCAAGACGACGCCGGCCTTTTTGCCCTTGGCGTGAATTTTGTCGAGCGCGAGGTGGATCTTCTCCGGCGTGTCGGCCTCGACATGACAGGTGACGAGGTCCGCGCCCGCGTCGCAGAACTGGTCGACATAGCGCTCGGGCTGCACGATCATCAGGTGCACGTCGATGGGCAGCGCCGTGCGCTTGCGGATGGACTGGAGCACAGGGATACCGATGCTGATATTGGGGACGAAGCAGCCGTCCATCACGTCGAAATGGACGTAGTCGGCGGTAGAAATGGCCTCGACGCCGGCGCCGAGCTCGGCAAAGTCGGCGGAGAGGATGGACGGTGCGATCTTGACGGACATGATAAGAATCCTCCTGCGAAAATTTTCTTATTCTTTATTGTAGCAAAGCGCAGGAACAAAAGCAATGCAAAAAAAATGTAAAAGACACTTGACATTTCACTCGCGCAGTGCTATCCTCACAGATGTAAAGCGAACTTGACTTTGGAAAACGGAGAGAAGCGATGAAAAACCACATTGAAGAGAGAAGAAAGGCGTGCGGCATGACGCAGCAGCAGTTGGCGTCGGAACTCGGCGTCTCGCGCCAGACGATCATTTCGCTCGAGAACGGGAAGTACAATCCGTCTATCCTACTGGCGCACAGCATCGCGCGGCTCTTTGGCGAGCGGATCGAGGACATTTTCATTTTTGAGGAGGAAGAGGCATGAAGGGAATGAATTTACAGGAGCAGAAAAAGTGCGGCATTCTGCTGATCGCCATCGGGCTGGTGATGTTCGCCGTCGGGTTCCTGCTCAGCGATGCGCATATGGACGATTTTTATAACGGCCTTGGCTGCGGCCTCTTTGTCTGCGGCGCGGTGCGGCTGCTGCGCGTTTACCGCCTGAGCCGCGACCCGGAAAAGGCCGCGGATTATGACGCGATGCTCAAGGATGAGCGCACGATGTATGTTGCGAATAAGGCGCGCAGCATGACGTTTTTCATCTGTGTCTATGCCCAGCTCGCGGCGGGACTGCTGGCGCTTTTAGTGTTCAAGCAGCCAATCATCGGGCAGGTGTTGTGTCTTGTGACCTGCGCGCAGTCGCTTATTTTTTGTGGGACTTATTGGTACTACAATAAGAAGTATTGAAGGCAGCGCGGGGGGGCTGCTTCTGTCCCCACAGCGTGTGGGGACGCGGCAAAGGGGGATATTCTCTTTCTCGGAAAGAGAATATCCCCCTTACACCCCCAAGAGAAAGGACGAGGGGAGCCCCCCTCGACCCCCGACATTGGCAGCTTACAGCTTGAATAACTGCACGCGCTGCGCAATGTAAGTGCGGTGTACATGGCTTCGCCATGAATCTTCTGCGAGTCGTCACCGATTGCAACCGCGCCTTACTATCGTGAGGCGCGAGTGACGTTTGCTCGGCGGCAGACTGCGTGCGAAATAGCGGCATTGCTGCGCTCGCCGCATTGTGGGGACTGGCGGTAGACGGAAATTAGTTTGTACTCCTACAAGATCAGCAGAGCGGCAGCGGATAATAGAAGCACACCAAGTCGTATAGCAACACTAAACGCGGCAACGCTGCGCGCAAGCATTTCCATTCCGGAGGCAAGAGACTTGCGCAAGCCTGAGACTGCCAATCTAAGCCTTTCTCTTGGGGTTCCAAAGGGGGCATTCTCTTTTGCGAAAGAGAATGCCCTCTTTGATTGCGCGACACAGGATTATTGACGAATACGCCAAACGCCGTCTTCGTTACGGAGAAGGACGAAATAATCCTGCATGCGCTCGAACGGCGCGTAGCTGCGGCGGTGCTTGTCGACGTTGAAATCCTGATATTCGCGCGCGGTCTGGATGGGGTACTGGAAGCGGCTGCTCTGGTGGACATAATAAAATTGTCCGTTAAGGCGGGACGCATCATCGCTGAGGGGATGAAGCGAGCAGGCGATATAGCCGCGCCGGTTCGTGCCGCTGTTGGGGAAAGAGAGGTCGGCACAGTAGAGCTGCCGGAAGCAATTTTCGTACCAGTTGCTGAGGCTGGCCTGTTCTGTGCCGGGATCAATGTAGGGAGCGGTGTAAGTCGTGCCGTCCGGACTGTCATAGAACACCCGACCGGAGAATTCTTCGGCAAGCCAGCTGCCGGTGTCGCAGTTTGGCTCTACAGCAAAGCTCTCTGTGCCATAGAAATGTGTGCCTTCGTCCCAGCGGAAATGATAGGAGAGAAACAGTCTGCCGAAGGGGCGCTCGACGGCGACGACAGTCATGTGGAAAGCATCATTTGTCTGCGACTTGCCGTTGTAGTTGGTGTAGCCGCCGCCGGTGCACTCCCTGACGAGCACGCGCTCGGCGCGGAGGCAGGTGAGGAGGTCCCCGTCGGAGAGGTCGTTGAGCTCGGATTCGGGATAGCCGAGGGCGAGGAGCCTTTCATGGGCTTCGATCACCTGTGCGTCAGTGCCGGTCTCTTTGGGCGTCCAGTCCATGCGGTAGGAGCCGAAAAACAGGAAGCCACAGGCAATGACGACAGCGAGGACGGTGAGCAGCGAGCCGACGAGCTTGGGGTTCGAGAAGCGCTCCTTGACCGGTTCGATGGCGCAGCCCTGCGCGGCCATCGACTTTGCGAGCTTGTTGAGGCGGACGACCAGGTAGAAATACCAGACGACGTAAGCGCCGAGCAGCAGGGGGAGCGAGGCAAACAATGCCGCCGCGACATAGAGCAGAATGTACCAGAGCAATAGAGCGCCCGCGGCGGGAGCGGCAGGCGGCGTTATGCCTGCGTCGCGCTGCATATCGAGCAGGCCCTGCCAGAGGCAGAAGAGCAGCACGAGCTGCACAGCGGCGGAGCCGAAGGCCAGCGCAGTGGATACCATGTCTGCCGCGGCAGTCTCGCGGAAGACGGCGGCGTTCTGCCCTAACTCGACAAAGAGAAGCAGCACGCGAAGGCAAGCGCAAGTGAAGCCCGCGCGAAGAAAGCCGTTGACCCGCCGCAGGGCGCGGAAGCCGACGAGCAGGCAGAGCGCGCCAATCAGCGGCAGCAGCACATCGAGGTTCCAGAAATTCAGCGTCACGCCGGTGACGGCGAGGCCGCCGGCGATCAAGCCCATCGCGCGGCAGAAGGGCGAATCGCTCACATCGGGCGTTTCCGGCTCAGGCGCGGAGAGCGCGTCGGCCATCTCCCGCGCGGGAGTGAGGGTTTCGGACAAGTTTTCCTGCGCGGGAGGATCAGAGGGCGGTTCGGGTGGGGGAGTTTGCGGCAGATCAGAAAAAACTTGGTCGGTCATGCGAATTCCTCCTTGATGTTATGTGAACAGAATCATAAGATCGAGACGACAAGCCGCCAGACGGCTTCGGCGAGATAGTAGCCGAGGATCGCCGAGATGAGGTTTGCCGTCACGGCGTAAGCTGCGGCACGCTTTTTGCTGTGCCCCTTCAGCATGCCGCGGCCGGCATAGAGATAGGCCTCGGCAATGAGAATGAACAGCTCTGCGGGAAGAAAAAAGATGAGGTAGCTGAACATATTCGGACCGCTTTGAATGGCATAGACCGAGGAAGCAATCGCCAGAAGTCCCTGTGTGATAAGATTGACAAGCAAAAACGCTTTCCAGTTCTGCTTCCACGAATACTGAAACAGCAGCAAAATGATCCCCTCGATCAAAAGGGTGGGCACGAGCGTTGCGACAAGTTGCAGCAAGTAGCCGGGGATGGTTGAGGGAACGGAAACGGTGACTGCCGACGTATCGTCCGACCAGTTGACCGTGACGGACGATTGCAGAACGCGGCGATTGAGTATATCGGAGACCCAGACCTTGCCGGATTCGGTGACGAGGATGATGCGGTAGGTGCTCGGCACACCGACGTAGCCGAACCGGTGCAGTGCATTGCCAGAGGCGTCCGTTCCTCTGGAAAAGAGATGGCTGAAGATCGGTGCGCCGAAGGTCCCCTGTGCCGTGCAGGCGTGCCATCCGGCGGGAATATTGTCGAGCAGCAGGGCGAGGAGATCTTCATTGAGGGGGACGGTGGTCTCGCTGCCGTCACTGTTCGTGATGACGGTGCTCTGTTTCAAGCGGCTGTTGCCCTCGCTCGCGTCCCAGCTGCCCTCGGCGAGCAGGTCGAGATAATAGGGCTCCTGCGGCGCGTTTTCGACGCGCACGGTGAGCTGGGGCTTTGGCCCGAAGTCGGCAAAGGCAAAGGTCGTGAGCGCAAGAGATGCTAGGAGCGCGCAAACGAGCACGCGAAGAGATTTTCGTTTCATCCAAATTTCCTCCTTTTAATGTTCGGTGTTCCATCTTCCAATCGTATAGACGCAAAAGATAACAAAAAAGTTTCATGCTTTTACAAATTTTATCATAAAATGCCGCGCTGCGGGAAAAAGTTCTGGCGGGGCGTTGTACTTTTTTCATATTCTGCTACAATGGGGGAGAAAAAGAAGCACATTGGGGGAACGAACATGAAATGGTATGCGATCGGCAAGACGCTGACGCCGCTGGACCGCGCGCCGGAGAGCGGCGCGGCGGTGGTGCTGCTGAATTCGGACGAGTTGGCGCACGAAACGGCGCTGCCGGGACTCGAAGCGGTGCTGCACCATACGCCGAGCACGCGGGACGCGCACGTCTGCAAGGCGGAGGTGCGCTCCAACTGTCTGAGCGGAACGCTCGCACTGCCGCGCGGCCGCAGGGACGGCACGCGCCTTTGCTGCGGCTATCTCGTGACGAAGGACCACGTGGTGCTGGTGGACGACGGAGAGATGGCCGAGCCTTATTTGAAGCACATCGTCAAGGAAAAACGCCTGACAGAAAATAGCGTCGGACGATTTCTCTACGACTTCTTCGAGCTGCTGATCGCCAGGGATCTGCACCGCCTCGAGGAGATCGAAGACCGCGCGACGGCGCTGGAAGAACGCGTGCTTGCGGGCGAGCTGGAGGAATTCAGCACCCCGATGAGCGAGCTGCGCAAGGAGACGATGGCCTGGTACCGCTACTACTCCCAGCTCGACGACGTGGCGTGCGAGCTGCGGGAAAATGAGAACGGCTACTTTTCGGACGAGGAGTGCGGACTGTTCCGATTATTTGAAGAGCGCGTCATCCGCCTGCGCGAGGAATCGCAGCTGCTGCGTGAATACTGCACGCAGATCCAGTCGCTGTTCCAGTCGGAAATCGACATCCGGCAGAATCGCATCATGCAGATCCTGACCATCGTGACAACAATTTTCCTGCCGTTGACGCTGCTGGTCGGCTGGTACGGCATGAACTTTTCCGGCATGCCGGAGCTGCACTGGAAGTACGGCTATCCCGCGATCATCCTTGTGAGCGTCGCCGTGGTGGTGCTGAGCCTGTGGGTGTGCAAAAAGAAAAAATTCTGGTAAGCAAAAAGGAACGGCACGAGCCGTTCCTTTTTCTTTTGATAGGAGTCACTTTTTATCGAAGTAGTAATCGCGGAAGTTGTGGTACTGCGCGGCGTAGTAGCGCAGCAGGCGATAGAGCCGAGAGAGCGGCAGATCACCCTTGCAGAAGAGCGTGTGCGTGCCCTTGAACTGCTTGAGCTCGTCGGAGAGCTCCTGATCCTTGACATAGCGGCGCAGAATGCCGGTCGGCACGTTCTGCCAGAGGGCGACGGTGTGGTTGTAGACGCAGTCCTCGCGCTTGCCGTAGACGACATCGTTAGTCAGGAGCTTCATCATGTTCAGCCCCGCGGCACGGCAGAAATAGCTGCTGCGGCCAAGGCGCGGGTTGATCTCGAAGAGCACGTAGCGGCCCGTGCGGGAATCGTACTTCATGTCGATGTTCGAAAAACCGACGTAGCCGAGCTTTTCGAGAAACTCCTGCATTTTGTCATACAACGCCTGATCGCCGCGCGAGATGATGGCGGCATAGTTGCCGACAGACTTGGGGTCGTAGTATTCGAGCACCGGCTGGCCGAGGCACATCGCGCGCACATGGCCGTCAAGGTCCGAATAGCTGTTGAGCACGCGCATCGCGTCGTCGCCGCCGGGGATAAACTCCTGCAAAATGAGCTTGCCGCGGTAGTCCGACTGGTTCATGCTGTGGACCATCGTGAGGTACTGCTCGCGCGTGTCGAAGAAGAAGACCTTTTTCTGCCCCTCAAAATGGCAGCGGAGGTAGTCGAGCGCGTTGGAATTTTCGGGCTTGACGACGATGGGGAAATCGAACGGAAGGCGGTCGACGACGCTCTCGCGCTCTTCGGGAGAAGCGACGACGGTCTTGGGATAGTCCATGCCGTACTGCTCGCAGAGGGCGTAGAACTTGTCTTTCGTGTCGAACGTTTCAAGCAGCTCATCCGAGATGAAGCGGTTGGCGATGAGCCCCTCGAAATGGTCGTAGTGGCGGCAGAGAAGACCCGTGTAATAGTCCGAGCAGGGGATGACGAGCAGCTTTTCATAGTCCTGTGCGCACTGCTTCAGCACGCCGAGCAGCGCGCCGGGGAAGACCTCCTCGCGCTCAAAATCCGGGATGATGCGGCAGAGAAACAGGTGTGAGCTGCGCGTGGGCACGAGCTGCTGCGTGCACAGCAGCAGCGGTGTGACGTGATAGGCCTCCTGGAAGAGACGCGCCGTGCCGTAGGCGTTTTCGTCGCTGCCGAGGATGATGGGCAAAAAGTCCTTTTTTGCCTTTTTGGCGCTGCTCGCCGGCGCGGCGGGATGGACCTTGTCGTATTCGGCGAGGTATTTGAGTGTGAGCTCGACGTCGCTCGGGTAGGGGACGAAGACGCTGCCGCGCTTCATCGTTGTCTCTTCTCCCTTGCCGGTCAGCAGAATGACGCGCGCGTCCTTGCCGTCCAGAATTGCGCGGCGGATGCACTCGGCGCGGTCCTCGAGCACAAGGTGCGGGCAGGCAACGTGCTTTTCAATGTCGGCGGCGATCTGCGCGAACGGCTCTTCGCCGGAGTCCTCCTCGGTGATGAAGACGAAGTCGCAGTTCTGCCCGCTCAGCTCGCCGAGGTCTTTTCTGCGCTGGAGCGCGTGGGAGCCGGGACAGCCGAAGATGGAGATCATCTGGCGGCCGGGGTATTCGATCTTCGTCGAGCGGTAGAGCGCGTCAAAGCTCATGCGGTTGTGCGCGTAGTCGACGATGACGGTGACGTTCTTGTCGCGGCTCTCGTAGATCTGCATGCGGCCCGCGGCGCGCGCCTTGCGAAGGCCAGAGCGCACATATTCCTCCGGCACGTCGAGCGCCATGCAGATGGCCATGGCGGCAAGAGCATTAGAGATGTTGAAAAGGCCGGGCATCGTGATGGAAAATTCACCGTTGTACTTGAGCGAGGAAACCGTGAAGTAGAGCCCGTCGCTGCGTTTTTCCACATGCCGGCAGGAGACGGTGTCGCTCTCATGCGAGCCGAACGTGATGAGGTTGCAGCGATCCTTGGCGTATTCGATGACGCGGTCCGAGTACTTGGCGTCGGTATTGACGCAGCCGAAGCGGCAGGAGTCGAAAATTTTGAGCTTGGAGTTGAAGTAGTCTTCAAAATCCGGGTGCTCGATGGGGCTGATGTGGTCGCTGCCGATGTTCAAAAACGCAGCGACGTCGTACGTGATACCGCGCACGCGGCCATATTTGAGCGCCTGGGACGAGGCCTCCATCACAAGATGCGAAATGCCGCTTTCATAGGCGTTTTCAAAGTGCTGGTAGAGCTCAAGCACCTCGGGCGTGGTGATGTGGGACTCCTCGGTGCTCTTGCCGTCGTAGTTGTCGATGGAGGAGAGGATGGCGCACTCGGGCATCGACTGCGCGCGCAGCCAGTCATTTAAGATGTAGCGCACGTAGTAGGCCGTGGTGCTCTTGCCCTTTGTGCCCGTGATGCCGACGCTTGTGAGCTTGTCCGTCACATGGTTATAAAAGAGCTGACCGAGCACGACGAGGGAATAGCGAATGTCGTTGACAAGAAGACAGGGCGCGTCCACATTGTGCTTTTTCTCGGCGACGTAGGCGATCGCGCCGCGCGAGAGTGCGTCGCACAGGTACTCTTCCTTGAAGTGTGCGCCCTTGCAGATGAAAAGCGCGTCCTCGCTCAGTGCGCGCGTATCGTAGGTGAGGCAGTGGATCTCACGCGCGGCGAGCTCGTCGCTCACGGTGCTTTCGACCAGAATGCCCGCGTCGCGCAGTGCATCGACATATTCTCTCAGTGTGTGAACGGTATTCATAAATAGCTCCTTTGGGTCTTGCTTTTTCGGCAGGACGGGATAAAATATAGGCGATATCGCGTCGGATCGACACGATATCGGCAAGCAAACTCATTTCCGAAGGGGGAAACAACATGACTTATCAGCAAGTGCTGGAAAACGCAAGGACCTGCATTGGCCCTTACTGCAAGGCGTGCAATGACTGCAACGGCAAGGTCTGCCGCAACACGATGCCCGGCCCCGGCGCCAAGGGCGAGGGAACCGGCTTCATCCGCAACGCGGAAAAGTGGCGTGAGATCTGCGTTAATATGGACACTATCTGCGAGAATTCGCCGGTAGACACCTCATTTACGCTCTTTGGCCGGACGTTTGAGATTCCGGCGTTCGCCGCGCCCATTGGTGCGATGCGCCTGCACTACGGCGACAAGTACGACGACCTTACTTATAATGATATCCTCATCCGCGCGTGCGCAAACGCGGGCATCCTCGCCTTCACCGGCGACGGAACCGACCCGAAGGTGGTCGAGGGCGCGGCTGAGGCGCTCAAGGCGAACGGCGGCTGCGGCGTGCCGACCATCAAGCCGTGGGATATGGATACAATTCGCGAAAAGTTCGCGCTCGTGCAGGAAGCCGAGCCCTTCGCCATCGCGATGGACATCGACGCGGCAGGCCTGCCGTTTTTGCAGGGCTTGACGCCGCCGGCCGGCAGCAAAAGCGTGGAGGAATTAAAGCAGATCGTCTCCTGGGCGCAGCGCCCGTTCATTTTGAAGGGCATTATGACCGCCCGCGGCGCGGAAAAGGCGCTGGAGGCGGGCGCGAGCGGCATCGTCGTCTCGAACCACGGCGGCCGTGTACTTGACCATTGCCCCGCGACGGCGGAGGTGCTTCCGGACATCGTCGATGCCGTCGGCGGCAAGATGACGATTTTTGTCGACGGCGCGATCCGCAGCGGCATGGACATGTTCAAGGCGCTGGCGCTCGGCGCGGACGCGGTGCTCATCGGCCGCCCGTTTGTTACCACCGTCTATGGCGGCGGGGAAGAGGGCGTGCAGCTCTACGTCCAGAAGCTCAAAGCCGAGCTTGCGGATACAATGCGCATGTGCGGCGCGCACTCGCTCGCGGAGATCAAGCGCTCCATGCTGTTCGGCTTCTGACGAGTATATATCATATAGTATAGCACTGCAAGAAAAGGCTGACAAGGGAAAATCAGAAGAAGGGGACGGCGAAATTGAGCCGTTCCTTTCTTGCTTTCTTTTGCTGTATATAATATTATTGAAAGCAGGAACAAAATTGCCGCGCCGGACGTCTGAGAAAATATAGAGCCCCTTCTAAACCGTTTGATTTGGAGGAAAGTGCAATGAAAAAGACGACGAGCAATATCCTGTTTATCGCGCTGATGGCACTGTTGTTGTTCTCTCTGAGTGGCTGCGCGCAGGAAAAAGAGGAGAATACCGAAGAAAACGACCCGCAGGCGCGGGAGGCAGTCCTGCAATGCTGCGAGTTGATCTTCGGCAGCGCGGAGGAAACAGGCACCTATCACATCCGCGTGACGGACGAGCGGGACGGCGGGCGCGTGGATGAATACGACTGCCCGCGCGGCGCGGACGAGCAGGGCTATGGCAATTCGCCGGTATATGCGCTGACCGAACCGTCGATGTACGGCGACGAGCCGTGGTATGCGGCGGCAGAGCAGGATTGGGACGATTGCCGCAATGGGATCGTTGCGGAGATTTCTTATGGGGAAGATGCGATCGCGTTCATTCCGCCCTGGGGAGCAATGAAACCGGATGCAGAGTACGAGCATCCGGGCGGCAATGTGCTGCGGCTGACGCGAAACGGCGAGACTACCTATTATAAAAGCAGTACGACGCACGCGGCGCAGCTCCTGTTCGGCTATGCGCAGGACGCGGTGATGAAAGAACTATATGACCTGCACGTTCCCGGTACGGAGACGGACTACGAGAATATCGCAAACGAGTTCTGTGCGCAGTTCGCCGCCGGTCTGAACGCCGCGCCGCGCTGGTTCAGCGGGAAACCGGATGACGCGGCGGCAGCGGTGAAGGAGCGCGTGTTCGACGCGTATTACGGAACGGACTACCCGAATTTCTGCTTCGGCTTTGGCGTGATGATGCGCTTTGATGACCCGGAGTCCTCGCAGCGCCATCAATGGGAGGCCGGCAGCGGCATGAACGAGCCGACGGGTGAAGGCGAGTACGGCGATTATTTCAGCTGGGGTATGGCTGCGGACGCATGCAGAGATGAAGCGGGAAACTGGTACGTTGCCGGTACATGGACGGGCGGCGGTGGAATCTGGCTGCCGTACATCGGCAGCAGTTGGGACTCCGCGCAGAACGATGCAACGGCGGCACAGCTCATAGACTGCTGGTTTTTGTCGGCGGGAGAAGCGCACAAATGGCGTCTTCCCAATATGCTTTACGCTCGTCCGAGCGCGGAGCTGCGCAAAGCGTTTGCCGAGCTCACACCCGAACAGGCGGCGGAACTGGAGACAGGTCTGCGCGCCGCATGGGACGATCCGCTGCACGCAGAGAGTTTTCCAGGCGGCTTTGACGCCAAGCTCAGCGCGGACTGAGCACGCTGGCAATCATTGCATTTGCAATCCGGCGGCAAAAACGGTAGAATACCGCCTGTCTTGATCGAGGCGCATTCCAGAATCGAGGAGGACTTGACGCCATGTTTAACTGCGGCAATTTTGATTGCGGCACGCTCTTTACGATGCTGTGCCAGCTGTTTAGCGGCTGCTTCAACTGATAGCAGTGCATATTGCACGGCGGAGAGGGTGTTTTGTGCCCTCTCCGCCTGTCTATTTTGCACAGCCTAACAAACAAATTGGGGAAAAATCAAAAAGTTTGAAAAAAGGTGTTGACAAAAGGGCGGGTAGGTGCTAAGATAACACCTGTTCCGCGAATGGAGCGTGCACCTTGTAAATTA
>ERZ772902.926-NODE-926-length-26253-cov-6.751660_pt1 | contig 26253 bp, 19 predicted proteins | sample MGYA00511470_ERZ772902 | MGnify/ENA primary metagenome ERZ772902 (study PRJEB29015, sample SAMEA2737717) | human gut metagenome | biome: human gut; feature: human-associated habitat; material: faeces | place: China | collected 2012 ... | reverse complement strand
TGGTCCTTCTCCTTGGCTTTTTCTGATTATCGGCGTCGGTTCCTCCCGTATCCGCGTGGAATGGATTGCAATAAGCATGCCGATGATGGGAGGGGCCTATGGCGGAGAGGACCGGGAACGGCGGGCATGGTCTGGTGAAAGGCGCCACCGTGTTCGGTCTGGCCGTGCCGATGATCGTCATCGTGCCGCTCGTCATGCTCATGAGCCTCAGCACCATCCTCGTCGCCATGGTCCAATCGCAGTACGGCACGAACTGTGGATTGTCCAACGCGGCCGGAACAACGACCTCATGGGTCGAATGGGCCAAGAACATCGCCGCGGACGATTCCCACGGCTACAGTCAGCCGCGTCGTACCGGCAACCCGGACTACGATTGCTCCAGCCTGGTCTACTACGCGTTGAAACAGGCCGGCCTGGACGTGGGCTCGTACCCCTTCTCCACCTACGGTGAGGACGCGGCCCTGAAGCACGCGGGATTCGAACGACACGACTGGTCACGCGTGTCCGACCTGCAGACCGGCGACATCGTATGGAGTTCCAGCCACACGGAGATCTACATCGGCGACGGCAGGTTCGTGGGCGCGCACCACGACGAGAACAATGGTATTGAAGGTCCCAAGCCCGGAGACCAGACCGGCGACGAGATCAGCATCGACTCGTACGCGGCCGGCTACGCGGCCTACTACCGGTACAAGGGCTCCATGAACGTGAACGATCCCCATGGCGGCCAATCATCCGCGCAGGCCGTGTCCGGCAGCACCGGTTCCACGAACGTGGTCGGCATGAGCGAGAAGGACGCCGAGGCTTGGTTCAACGGGCAGCAGGGGCCGAACAATTACTGCGCGACGTACGCGTACGGCCAGTGCACGTGGTGGACGTGCATGCGGGCGAAGAAGCTCGGCTGGAAGAATGTCGGCCAGTATTGGGGCAATGGTCAGGATTGGGCGCGTTCCGGCGCGGCCGCTGGATACAAGACCACTACGGGCGCGCCGGTCGCGGGTTCGATCATCAGCTGGCCCGCCGGCGTGCAGGATTCGGATCCCACGTACGGCCATGTCGGCATCGTCGAAAGCGTGGACACCGCGAAGGGCACCATCACCACCAGTGAGAAGGGCGCCGGCTACAAAGTGTATTCACGGACCATGCCGATCAGGAATGGTGGCACGTACGTGCTGCCGAACGACAAGCTCACGGGCATGGGCGCGTCCGGCTCGTCCGGCACGGAACAGTGCGTGACGGGCGACGACTCCACATCCGACGTGTCCGGGGACAAGGCATCGGCCGCGGACGCGAAGAAGATAGCCCGACGCAAACTCAAGGACGATAGCCAATTCGACTGTCTGGACAAGCTCTGGACACGCGAATCCGGTTGGCAGTGGAACGCGACGAATCCGTCCTCCGGCGCGTACGGCATCCCCCAATCACTGCCCGGCAGCAAGATGGCGTCCGCGGGACAGGATTGGAAGACGAACGCGGCCACGCAGGTCAAATGGGGATTGGGTTACATCCAACAACGCTACCAGTCGCCTTGCGGCGCTTGGGCCCATTCCGAAGCGACCGGCTGGTACTGATGGACCTCGAATGGAAGGAAACGGAAATGGAAGCATTGAACCTCGCGGACAACGCGTTGAAGGGTTTGAAACCCGACCCGGCCTGGGATGTGTCCGGCGTCCGAGACATGGCCGGCGGCGTGATCGCCGTCGCGCTCGTATTGTGCGTGGGCGTGATCATCATCGGCTGCGTCAGCCTCATCCCGGGACTGGTGTCCAACAACCAGATGGAACGCGCGTTCAGTTGGAAACGCCTGCTCGCCGCCATGCTCGTCCCGTTCGTGATCGGAGCCGCCGTGAGCGGATGGGGTTGGAGCTGCAACGTGTTCGGCTCCAACGGGTTGGGCGTGAACCGTTCCTACACGCAGGCGTCCGGCAGTGGGAAAACCAACCTGAAGGACGGTCGAGGCAAGGGCGACGACAGTCTGACCGGACTGGTCAAACAGTTGGGCGACGACATCGTGTCCGGTATCTCCGACACGGTCAAGACCACCGTGAAAGGCGCCGTCGACGACGCTTTGAAGGGTTGGAACTGGGTTTCCGGCGGTGACGGCAAGGGCAACATCTTCCAGAAGGCCGGCCAGGGCATCAAGGACGGCGCGACCGGCCTATGGAAATGGTTGACCGGAAGCAAATAATCCCCCTGCCGATTATCGGCGTGGCCGGGCCGTCCGGCCGCGTGGAATCTTCTGAAAGGAGTGTGCATCATGTTACACAATCTCGCGGCGCCCGCCGCGGCAACAATCGTGTCCGTCGCCACCGGCCTGAACAACGGTGACATCTCGAACCTGAAGGTGAGTCCGAACTTCACGTTCTTCCCGTTCATGCAGTTGGTGTCCGACATGGTCGGCGGCCTGTGGGCGTTGAGCCTGTACATCGCCGTCGGAGCGTGGATCTGCGCGGCCATCGCCTGGATCGCCGGCCGTGTGATCCATTCCGGTCCGATGCAGCAGTATTCCGGCACGGTGTTCATCTGGTGTGCCCTGGCGACGATGATCCTGGGCAGCGCCATGGCGATCGTGAAGTTCTTCGCGACGCAGGCGCTGTTCTGACGGCTCCCGCCTGACACACCCCTATTCACGCCGTGGCCGGGCCAGTCCCGTCCACGGCATTTCCTTTTTTGAAGGAGGCCAGATGTCACTCATCATCCAGACCGTCTTCGCGAACCTTATCGACTGGCTGTTCAAACCGTTGGACAACCTGTGCTCCCAGCTGTTGACGGGCGCCTTCAGCGGCCTGGTGGGCAGCATGTCCAACGACGAATGGAACGTCGCCATCACCGCGGCGAACCGTATCGGCTGGATCATGGGATTCGTGAACATGGCGTTATGCGTCATCGGCGCCTTGCAGGCCGCGGCCAAAGGCAGCGTCGCCGACGTGATCAAAAGCTTCGCGATGGCCGTGCTCGCATGGCCGTTGACCGCGGTGTGCATCAGCGTGATGATCACCATGGACGGCATCGTCGGACAGATCACGCACAAGATCCTCACCGTCCCGTTGAACGGTGCCGGCACATCCGACCCGTTCGGCGACAGCATCGTGTCGAACCTCATCGGCACGATCGTCAAGACCACCGGCGGATACGATCTGCTCATCCGCTGCGTCGTGGACTTCGTGCTTTTCCTCGCGGTCCTCTCCCTGGCGGGCATGCTCGCCGCACGCGACATCAGCCTGATCCTGCTGGCCTGCGTGGCGCCGCTGCCGGTCATGATGACCGGTTGGAAGGTCACGCGTCCCGCCGCGGCGAAATGGGCGCAGGCCGTGGTCGGCGTGCTTCTGTCCGCACCGTTGAGCGCCCTGGTCATCATGGTGGGTTCCGGCATCTGCTTCGTGTCGAAGAACAATCCGAACTACGCGGGATCGTTCTTCCCCGCGCTGATGGGCATCGCCACGATCATCATGGCGTGCTTCAGTCCGAAGCTCATCATGCCTGCCGTGAGCTTCATCGGCGAGAACGTTACCGCCGACATGCAGGAGCGTGGCGGCAGGATCGGTCCAAGCGCCATCAAGGCCGCGGCCCAGGTCACGGCCGGTGTCGTGCAGGCCGCGACCACGGGCAACACGAGCGGTCTCGGCAAGGCGTTGAACTCGGGAGCCGCGTCCGTGCTTTCCGCATCCCAAGGCAATCCGGGCGAATTGGGCCGTTCCCTTCCGGGCCTCGCCTCCGGCATCAAGGACCTGCTGCCCAAGGACGGGCAGGCCGGCGGCGCGGACGGCGACTACACGTCGAACGGCGGTGTTGGCGATGACGCGCGGAAAACCCAGTCCACGCCGGACGTTCAGCCGGACGGCGCGGACCATTCCGGTTCGAGCCAGGTCATGGACGCCGCTTCCCGTCCAAACGACGCGCCTCCGCTTCCATCAGCGGCGACGGATGGAATGGACCGTTCCGGTTCGAGCCAGGTCATGGACGCCGCGGCGAAAACGGATGGGAACGAGACCGGTTCCGGCCCATCCTCCGTCCCTCCCGCACCGCAACCCACGCCGGACGTTTCCGTTCCTGACACGCCAAGCGCGCCGGGAGCACCCGGCGTTCCAGGCGCTCCTGGACCGGCCGGTGGCCAGGGCGGTAGCGCGTACGCCGAAGGAGGCCAGGGAGGCCAGGGTGCGGACGGTGGCCAGGGCGGCCAGGGCTCGGACGGTGGCCAGGGCGGCCAGGGCTCGGACGGTGGCCAGGGAGGCCAAGGCGGTACCGGTGGCACCGGTGGCCAGGGAGGCTCCGGTGGCCGTGGCGGAAACGGCGGCATGGGCGGCTCGTCCGGCGGTTCGAACCCGTACCAGGGCGTCAACGGCTCCCCGTCCGGTCCGACCGTCGGCTGACGCCATCCGTTATCGACACGCGGCCGTGTGGCCGTAATACCGGAGGGAACCCGCCATCCTGGGCCCGACCCCAGGCGGGTTCCCTCCATTGTTTTTCCGACAACCGATAATCCGATGGAGGTTTCCATGTCCGATAACGAATCCAATGCCGGCCGGAGCAGGGTCCCCGCCGCGTCGTTCAGCCGACTGTCCGCCACACGCGTGGTCCTCGGCCTCGACAAGGCCCAGCTGATCGTCTGCGTCATCGGCCTCGCCATCCTCGTGGCCGGAGCGGCCATGGGCTTGAACGTGCCGATCATGATATTGGGCGCGCTCGTCCTCGCCTACGGCATCCCACGAATCCAGGGATTGAGCCTCGTGTCATGGACATGGATCTGGACGCATTGGCGTGGCCGGCTGAAGGACGGCACGAACCGTTGGGCGTACTCGCCGCTCGCGTCCGGCCGCCCGTTGGGCGTACTGGGATTGTACGGGCACGTCGAGGACCGTGCCCAGACCATCGAAGGCGACGGCGTGGAGGTCGTGGGCACCCCGTTCCAGGGAGCCTGCTACCTGTGGGATCCGGACAAACGGCAGGCCACTGCCGTATTGACCGCGAACGTGGAGGAATGGGTTCTTTCCTCCGACCGGCAGAAAGCCGGCCGTGCGATGGCGTTGAACACGATGCTCAAGGAACTGTCCGAAACGGACGGTTTCATCGAATTGAAGGAGACAAGCTTCGTGCTTCCCGGCCACACTCCCCCGGAACCCGAATACCTCAAGGACGATCGGACGCCGCAATGGGCGCGTGAGGATCTGGCGAACCTGTGGCACCTGCCCGACATCCTCACCCCATTGCAGAACTCGAACTACATCAGCGTGTCCGTGAACGCGGACCGTCTGCCGCACGTCGTCCGGCAGGACCGGACGGAACGGGCCGCGGTCGGCATCGCCATGGGCGACCTGATCCGCATGACCGTCGCACCGGCGTTGCTTGACTGCGGGGCCCGCAGGAACACCATCCACTGGTGTTCAGTGGACGACCTGCGGTATCTGATCCGCACCATCGCGGACCCGGAACACGCGAACGACCGTCCACCGGTCAACAGGGACGATCCGACCGTCACCTGGGTGGAGGAAGCCAAGGAACACGACTACATCACCTTGGACTCGGCCGTGGCACGCTCGTTCTGGATCTACCAGTGGCCCGACTTCGACGTGCAGGCCGGATGGATACGCGACCTGGTCACCGACCGGCGCATGATGGCGTTCTGCCATATCTGGCGTCCATTGACGATGGAACAGTCCGAAGCGGAACTCCGCAACCGCAAGAGCAGTATGCGCCAACGCGCCAAACTCCAGGACCAGAGGGAGAAAAGCCGTGACGAACGCCGCGAGGAGAAGGAACAGCGGCTGCGCGAATTGGAGCAGGAGGCCAACTGGCCGGACACCGACCATCAGGGATTCATCACCCTGTTCGCGTCCAGTCTGCCCGAACTCGACGTGTTCGACCGCGACATGCAGAACAAGGCCAAGAACTGGCATATGAAACTCAATCCGATGAAGGGCCAGCAGCGTGCCGCGTTGACGACCATCCTTCCCCTCGGCATCTGATCGGGACGGTTGACATGGACGATCGATGGATGCGGGCGCTTCTGCGTCCGCTAGACCTGCTGGCCTTCCTGTCCATGACGCCCGTCCCGTCGGATGCGCGCACCCCGCATCCAGGGCGCGTCCCGCCGGCGCGGCGTCCCATTCCCGGAAGGGCGCCGGACGGGGACTGGACCGTCCGCTGGCCGCGTCCGCCGCCGGCCCGCGCCCGGCGATAACGGCCCGCCGGCCCGTGAACTAGCTGGAGGACCGCGGCCGGGGGCTGCGGGGAACGGAGAAAAGAAAAATGAACACATGGGTGAATGAGCTGCTGTCGAATCCGGCATTCCGGCCGCTGGTACTACTGGATGTGCTTGCGGTGTTCTTGATGATCATATGTCTGGTCTTCCGACGCATGAGGAAGGGCTATTACGTCGAGCAGGCGAATGACGCCCGCAAGGCGACGATGCTGAACATTGCAGTCCGCAACGTCACCGGAATGGGGGTTTATTCGGCACCCGGCTATTGGGACAACGGGGATCTGAACCTATGCAGGTTCGAGCGCGCCAACGGCGACATCGTTCCCGGCGCGGTGGAGGCCGACGGGGAGGGCGGGCTGCGCGTCTATGAGATAACAGGCGGCTCACACCGGTCCGACTTCAGCTACCGGCTCCTGGGCGAGGCGGAATACAAGGAGATCTGGAAGAAGCCGAGCAGGAGGAGGTTCTGACATGGGAAGGCAGAGGGAACTGCTGAGGCTCTCGATCCTGCTGATGGGACGGATATGTGCGGAGGACGAATGAAATGAAAGATATGACCGTGGAGACGTTGAACTTCATCATTCTCTGCATGGGACTGCTGTTCGTGATGGCGGGAATCCTCCTGATCGTGGGAAAGCTGGACGGGAAACGTCCGGCGTCCATTGCGTTCGGCGTGCTCATGATCGCATGGGGGCTTCTCTGCGGCATCCCCGAATTACGGTCGTGGATGCTCGCACGCGCCACCGACCTGGAACACGCACTGGAGGCCATGTGGGCGGGGCTCGATGGCGACGGCCAGATGCTTGTCTACATCTTCGCACTGTGGCTCATGGGCGCAATCGTCATAATGGTGGGAGGCCGTCGATGACATCGATCGACGGATTGTTCGCAATATTGGAGGACCGGGGCCTGATGCCCGCGGTCGCATTGTTCTCGCTCTCGGCCGTTCTCGGGCTTCTCTACCTGAGCTCTGGGAACCTCAAGGCGCCGAACCCCCACCTCCGACAGGACGTGGATGCCAGGCATTCCATGTGCAGTGACATGGCCCGTCTTCCGATTCGAGGAATGACCTTGAATCGGGCTTGGACGGCTTATCTACCACGCTTCCCCGTCACCCGCGTTCCGCGATAACGGATGCCAGTCATGTGGATTCGTCGAAAAAGGACACAGTCGGGAAGGAAAGTAAAAAACATGAATCTTGAGGATTCGATCGTATCAACCATTTCGGATGCCAAACCCATGATGATCCTGGCGCTTTGCACTATTGTGCTTTTCGTCATTGTGGCGAGCCTCATAGAGGCATGGCTAGCCAAAGCGCGGAAAGCGAAGTCCGAGGCCGATACCCTGCCTTCCGGTCCAGAGGCATCCCAGCGGTCAGTAGAGAAGAGCGAGGCTGTGGAACAGGCCGTCGACAATGCAGGCGGATTCGACCTCGACGAAAGAAGGAAGGCCCGCGCGCCGAAATCGATCCCGGACCGGCGCCCATGGTTCTTCAAAACCGTGATGGGGCGCGGGCTTGTATGCCTGCTGACGAAGGTCATCCCGATCCTTCTCCCCGTCGTATGGTTCTCGCTGGTCGTCATGGGCATGCTGCCGAACCCGCTGGCGCTGTTCTTCTTCTCCCCGGACCCGCAGCGGATGAACGTGGTCTCGCCGTCCAACGGATGGTTCTGGCTGCTTTTGACCATGTTCATCGTCGCCGTCCTGCACGATTCACTGCCCTCCCTGCTGCGAAGGCTCGGCTGGATGATGGATGAGCCCAAGACCGCGTCGGCCTCGTTGACGTCCATGGTGGAGGACCATTACGGCGTATCGAATCTGGAGGTCGACTGGTTCGGTACCGCGGCCGGAGGGGTCCCGCCGTTCGACGGATTGTACTCCTGCTGCTACGACACCGGCCGGCGTAAGAACAACGGCGTGCTCCGCGTGCAGAATCATCGTGTCTGGCTGTATGGGCCGGATGGTTGCGAGGAGGAACGACATGAACACTGAGAATCGTCCTGGCGCGTTTATCCGCTGACCCGTGTCAACGGTCTTCGCGTCCGCGCATCTATCGCCGTTAGTCCGTACCGGCATACGTGGGAGAAGAGACCTCGGGAAAAAGATTAAGGAAAGAAACATGGCGGAGGATATCGACAAGGTGGAGCGGGCGCGTCTGGCGCGCAAGGAGATCATCGACCATATGGACTGCGACGACTGCACGGAGGATTACGTGTTCCTTCTGAAGCAGGACGGCTGCGAGTTCGGCATGGGATTGACCACGGTGCTTTCCATGCTCGCGTTCGCCGAACATGAAGGCGCGGTGCCCGAGCTGCCGGCGGACTGGTGGCTGAAGGTATCCAGGAGATACTAACGGTGTCAGAACCATTTCCTCGATATCGTACGGCGCTACGATTGGAACCAATATCGGTTCCATCGGAGGTGTCGTATGGATGTGTTCAAGATCCATGTCGGCGAGGGCAGGGCCATCGCCATCAGCAGGGAGAATTATTTCATGGAGACCAAAGGCATGGAACCGTATGTGGTCGAACGGGATGGGCATAGGACGTTCTACGCGGTCTGTCCCGAATGTGACAATCCAATCCAATTGATCGGGTTGAACCGTCGCGAACTGGATGCCGGTCATCGACGCCCGTATGGAAAACACGTCGGGCATGACGTGCCTGGAGTGGCCGTATATGACGAGACGGCGTATCTGGAATGCTCGTATTCGAATCCGGGATATCATCGTGACCCCGGTTCGCGTCGTCCCCCGTCCAATCCCACGGCATTGGCCCTGTACCGGATCATGAGGGACCGTTTCGACCGGGTGGAATACGCGTGGAGACGCGCTTCGGGAATACGCCTTGGCATCAAGAGACTGCGCAGGGCGTTGACCCTTTGGCGGAACGACAAGGCATGGCTGAATTACGATTCCACCTACTGCAACCTTCCGCAGATGTTGTTCATGGGATCGCCGGAACAGGACCTGTACGGCCAATGCGTGTCCAAGGATGGTCCGGTCGCTGCGGCTCTTTCCACTCTCGACGACATCAGACTGGAACCCGTGGATTTTTCCGAGGAATACGTTCGCGTCTCCACCACGCGTTTCACCAACGTCACGTTCACGCTCGGCCCTCCATCCAAACGGAAGGACGGCGAGCACATGGTCGAATACTTCCCGCTATGCCTGTTGCATGAGGGACGTCAGATCGGCGGTTTCATCCAGGTTCGTACGGATCCGGAATGGTTCAGCCGCATATTGAACATGCCTGATTGGCATGAGAACCATCGTCTGTCGGCCATGGCCGCCGACGTGCTGGGATAGCTTTCCATGGTTGAAGAGTAAAACAGGAATGGGAAAGGGAACGGTCCGCGACTTGGAATCGTCACGAACCGTTCCCTTTCCCGTATCGGTTCCGTCACACGGCCCGCAAGCGGTGCTCTTCATGATGCGCGCGGGCATCCTGGATGATGAGGGCCTTCAGATACTTGCTTTTGTTGTTGAAACCATCACGTATCGCCGCATGCTCTATATAGGAACTCCATGAGACCGGGACACGGAAGCGTTCCTGCACGCTCTTCTCCCGTTTCTCGTTGGCCGTCGGCCGGCCTGGTCCGGCCATTGCGGCGAGAATCGCGGTGGCGTCGGAATCCTCGGCCATGAGCGAGGCCATCAGCTCCGATGCCTGATCGCCCGTGAGCTGCGCGATCGGAGCCGTCGCGGGGGCGGGCTCGTTCTCGTCCGCCAGTCGTTCGTAGATGTCGGTCATTTCCCTTGTCTCCATTCCATCCAGTAGGTACGCCATTTGTCGGTCAGATGCTCGACGTGGAACACGAGCATGTCACGTCCCTGCGGCCGAGCCAGCACTTCTATCAGGTCGTCGTCCAACGCGCCGGGATGGCGTAGGCATATGACGAGAGCCACCATGTTGCCGGACGTTCCGGGCGGGATGGTCGGGTCGGCCGGGTCGATGAGCGCGATCCATTCCGGATGCGCCATAGCCTTGCGTATCCCGTCCTCGTCAAGTCGGTCCTCATCGAAATGCTTGTAGGCCGATTTGGGGTCGAAGATAATCATGGAATTAATTGTACCACAATTGTTTGGCTGCGATTACGCTGTTTTCCTATCGCAGGCCGTCGTCTTGCCATTGGATATCCGATTCCATGCGGCGGCAGGATGGTTGGTGTGGATGGAGTGGAATGTTTCGGAAGCTGTGCCTTATTGCCGTCAATCCTTGGTGACGCGCGTGGAAAAGCGGAGTGATTCCTAAAAGACAAGGAGTTGGATCATGGCGGAGGATATCGACAAGGTGGAGCGGGCGCGTCTGGCGCGTGAGGAGATCATCGACCATATGGATTGCGACGACTGCACGGAGGATTACGTGTTCCTTCTGAAGCAGGACGGCTGCGAGTTCGGCATGGGATTGACCACGGTGCTTTCCATGCTCGCGTTCGCCGAACATGAGGGCGCGGTGCCACCCCTCCCACCGGAATGGTGGGTACGGGTATCGAACAGATACTGATGGAAATTCAATGGAACACTCCATACAATGAAGACCGACAGGCGCTCATGATCAATGAAGAGAACTTCTATCTCGCGACCAGGGAGAGAAAACCGTATGTCGTCGATAGTGGTGGCGTGAAATCCTTCTACGCGGTCTGTCCCGAATGCGACAATCCGATTCAGCTGATCGGCCTGCTGCGACGCCAGCAGGATTCCCTTCCCCATCGCCCATATGGGCGGCATATCGGACATGACGTGCCGGGCGTGGCCGTATATGACGAGGACGCTTACCTGTCCTGTCCGTTCTCCGATCCCGGATATTGGAGAACGGACAGGAAATGCAAGCCGTCCAATCCGACCGGCCAGGCCTTGTACCGGATCATGAGGGACCGGTTCGACCGGGTGGAATACGCGTGGAGGGAAAGCTCCGGGCTTCTTCTCGGAATCAAGAGTCTGCGACGTGCGCTTACTGTCTGGCGGAATGACAAGGGATGGTTGAACTACGGCTCCACATACCATAATCTGCCTCAGATGTTGTTCTTCGGTCTCCCCCAGGAAACCCTGTATGGGCAATGCGTGTCGAAGGACTCGCCGCTCGCTTCCCGTTTGGCCGCCGTGGACGGAATATTCTTGGAGCCTTCGGGATTCTCCGATTCGTACCTACGGATCAAGACCTCGCGTTTCGTTGACGTCGGCTTCGTTCTGGGGGCCAGAAAGGCGCGGGTCGTGAACGATCGTTTGACGGAAACGTTTTTATTGGGTGTCAACGTCGAGGGAAAACCGTTGGGTTCCGATCTTGTCGTTCACACGGATCCGGTATGGTTCAGCCGCATATTGAACATGCCTGATTGGCATGAGAACCATCGTTTGTCGGCCATGGCCGCCGACGTGTTGGATTAGAAACCCGTATCGGCTGTTATCGGTCGGCCGTCATGTGGGATGGTTGACGGAAACGTCCGGGCTTCTCCCTCCTCCCCTTGAGGGAGCGTCCGGCGTTCCCGTCCGGCCTACGCTTCAAGGCTGGTGAGCGATCCCGTCCGGATGGGTTCTACCCCTTCCCATCCGACATTCGACGGGAGCCGTCCGCCGGACCGTTTTCTGTCCCGTTTCTTTTTGTCTATCTTCTCGACGGGAGGTCCGGCGGGCGGCCTTCTCATTTTTCTTCAGGAGGTTTCCCATGATTGACGACGACGGTTACGACGGCATACGGTCGCATGGAGTGGACCCGGATTGGAATCCGTTCTCCACGCCACGTGACGACGATCCGGATGATATCGGCTGGGATGACGGCAGCGAGACGCCTCATGCCAACCCGTCGCGCATGTCAAGGAAGGGCGTGGCCGTCCTCACCGCATGCACGCTCGTCATCGCGGTCGCGGGCATCGGCATGGTCATCACGGAATCACGGTTGAGCGTGCGCCACGACCAGCTCGTCTCGGAATGTTCGGACGCGGTGGCGTCCATGAACCGGAATCGTGAACGGTTGGAAGGACTCGTGGCCGTGGACCTCAACATCGACGGGTCCGTTCTGGATGGGAAAAGGGCCGGACGATACGAATCGTTACGGACGATACGACGCGCTCCATCCATCCAATGCGACGCGACTCTGAGGAACAGGCAACTCGAATCGAACACGGCGAAGGCGAGGAAACAGGCGTCCGCATACGTGGAACAGTCCAAACGGGTGGCCGCGTTCCGGAAGGAGTACGACAAGACCCGATCCGAGAAGTCACGGCGTGACGACATGACGCGACTGTCCAGCGACCTGCGTGCCGCGAGGGACCTGCTCGACCGGACGGCCGGCATGGAACTGTCCGTCCCGTACCTGCGGTCCAGGCTCGCGGACACGGTCGAACAGGCGGAACCGTTCGACGGGGCCGACGATGCGGACCATCGACGCGTGTCGGCCTTGGCGGACACGTTGGAGGACCTGATGAATCAGGTACGAGAAAACGCCGGACTATGAGACAAGGGACGTGGCTGGCCAATGCGGGCGGATATGCCGGTCATGGGGCGGCTCCATTAGAATGGGCATCATGATCGACATCCAAGATTTTGAATCATGCGAGACTTCCGGACAGTTCTACGGCGGGAACGCCGGACGGAAGATCGGACTCGTCTGGAGGGCCGGCGACTGGTTGGTGAAATTCCCCGGAACGACCAGGAACCTTCAGGGCAGCGTTCCTTCGTATACGACCGCGCCGGTGTCCGAATGGCTGGGATCCCACGTGTATGCCGCTCTTGGCATACCGGTTCATGAAACGGTGCTGGGAATCCGTGATGGGCGTATCGTCTGCGCCTGCAGGGACTTCACCTTCCCGGATTCCAGACTTGTCAATTTCCATGATCTGAAGAACTCGCTTTCCGATGACGAGCCAGGATTCACTGAGGACGCGTCCACCGGTTCCGGAGTGGTGCTCGCCGACGTACGGTCGGCGATTCACCGCATCCCGGTTCTTCGCTCGATCGATGGAGTGTCCGACCGGTTCTGGGACATGTTCGTGGTGGACGCGTTCATCCGCAACATAGACCGGAACAACACGAATTGGGGCGTGCTCAGGAATCCACGCGGGGAGTTCTCCCTCGCGCCGGTCTACGACAATGGCAACTCGTTCAACAACAAAAGAACCGACTCGGGAATCGAACGCCGTCTCGCCAACCCGGATCTCATTCGCCAAGACGCGTTGGACGTCCGCTCCTGCTACGTGACGGATAGGGGAAAACCCATCGCCCCATTGAAATACCTCGCATCAGGACAGGACGAGGAATGCACCAAGGCGTTGGATCGCTTCATGGAAAGATACGATCCACGTTCCTTCCATGATCTGCTTGGCTCCATACCGTCCATGTCGCATGGTCTCACCGTCGTGCCTGATGGTTTCCACGAATACCATCGCAGGGTCTGCGACTATCGGTACGAGCACGCGTTCATGGAGGCATGGCGCGACCTGCATCCAACTGTGGGTGTCCCGTCCAGTCCGGAAGCATCCGTCCCCGAGCCTCTTCCTGATCCCGATCCCTCCGTCTTACCCTCATCTTCTGTTCCGACGTGTTTCGACGGTCCGGGAATGTGACGCGTCCGTCTCGATATCAATGGTCAAGGAACGTGGAACGGACAACCGGACCATCGAAAGCGTATCCTGAAAAGTCGCCTGAAGGTTCCGGACTGGGAGAGGATGACGGGCAATGAGCTGGGCGGACCTGTTGAAAAGCATCGTATGCGTTCTGAATCTCATCGCATGCGTGCGGTTGACCGGACCATATCTGATTCCGAAACGGTCCGACCGTGAATGGTCGGAAGCGCGACGTCGTACCGACCTGTACTGTCGTCTGGCCGGCTGGATAGGCGTGTTCGCCTACTCGTACGGACTGGGTCACGGGCTCATGCATGCACGGGACGGATGGACCGGCATGGCATCCGGCGTGGAAGTGATCCTCCTGCTGGTCCAAATCCTGAATCTCGCCATCTGGACGTATCTGCTCGTTCGCTCGCATGGCAGGAGCCTGTAGCCTCTTCCCTGTGCGATATCAACAAGGGGTTATGTGGGTAATATGAATCACATACGTAGTCGAGAAGGAGTCGTCATGGACGAGAAAGACAGCATGACGCCGGACACCATCCCGCAGTCCACGCCCGTGGACGGGACCGTTCCGGCCGGAAGGAAGAACCGCAGGCCGGTCGTCATCGGCGTGGCCGCGGCGGTGGCCGTCGTCCTGGCCGTGGGCGGCGTGTGCGGATACCGCGCCTGGGAGGACCATAGGGTCTCCGTGGCGCGTGGGGCGTGTGGTTCCGCCGTCGCAGCCCAGAAGAAGGCCGTGGACTCGTATCGGACGCTGCTCGCCTCGGATGATACGGCCAACGCGTTGAAAACGGACGTGAAGGATGTGAAGGATCCTCGGTCCGTCACCGTGTTGAGGAAGAAGGCCACCATGCGGATGCCCGGCATGGTCTCATGCGACGCGTCCTCCGTGGACGGATTGGACGCAGCGCGGAAGAAGGCGGACGGGAACGCGAAACGCGTGGACAAGGCGTCGAAGTCGTTGGGGAACGTGGTCAGGACGGTCGAATCGTCGAAATTGGACAAGATTGTGGCGGACGCGGACGGGCTGTACAAGGCGACGGAAGGCAAGGTCCAGGACGACAAGACCCGCGCAAGTCTACTGGACGCCATCAAAAAACGCGACGCGGACGCCATTGCGAAGGCCGTGAAGGTGGTCAACGATTCGAAGACGGCGAAGGAGAAGGCCGATGCCGAGGCCGCCGCGAAGGCGCAGGCCGAACAGGAGGCCGCGGCCCAGGCGGCCGCCGCACAGCAGGCCCAACAGCAGGCGCAGGCGCAACGCTCGTACTCGTATGGTTCGTATTCGTCCGGCGGCTGGTCCGGTTCCGCCGGTGGACAGTCCTATTCCGGCGGATCGCAAGGCCAGGGTGGCGGCTCCCCGAGCGTGAACTCCCCCGCGCCAAGCATCCACTACGACTGGGAAGACAAAGTGACCATCAATCCGAATTGCGATGGACAGCATTTCTGTCCTTTGGGCTGATTCGCCTCATCCAGCCTTCCAAAGACCCCGCCCTGTTGGGCGGGGTCTTTCCCTTTCCCGTGCCTTCCATGCCGCGTAACCCCCCGAACCCATATCGAGCTCCATCGGCGCCCGTACGCGTGGAACGGATTGGATGGAGGGGAAACGCGTTTCCGCCATCCGGCGTTCCCGTCCCGCATAGGCGGGGAACGAATTTGCAGGCAGAAATCTCTGAAAGGAGACGGAACATTGGGTTCCAACAAGAACAAGAAATGGGGCAAGGCCACGATAGCCGGCCTGGTCGCCGCGGCCACGCTGGCGTCCCCGGTCGTCGGCGCGTTCGCCGCCGACGGTGGCGGCGGCTCCGGTGACGGCACGGGCACGGGCGACGGCTCCGCCGGCGGCACCGGCAAGATCACATGGGTGTACAAGGACTCCTTCGGCTCCCCGACCCGCGAGAATGTGAAATCCGCCATGGGATCCGTCGGCGTGAAGTCGATGGACGGCAGCGAGTCCAACAGCGCCATCGACGAGGCCGTGAACGGCGCGAACGCCGAATGCGTGGCCCGTTCGAAGGCTTCGGGCAACCAGAATCCGACCTGCCGCCTCGTGTCCGTGGGTTTCGTGCACACGCCCGGTGTTTCCGGCGACTGGTACACGGGCGCCAACGGCTCCTTCAGCGCGGACCAGTGGAAGGCGGCCTACAACGCCTCCGGCATCCCGAACGGCACCTATTCGTATCAGGGAGCCAATTACAAGACTTCCGATGCTTTCAGCGATGGAGTCACAACCATTAACAGTCTCGCGGCCCGTGAGATGAACAAAGCCCCGCGCGCGGTCGTCGCCATCGTCCTCGACCAGGACGAGCCGCCGGTCGACTATGATCTGACCGTCAGCACGCAGGCGGGTGGCCTGTTCACCCAGGCCGGTTCGACCGATGACGTTTCCGACGCGATCACCACCAGCCGTGGCGGCAGCACGATCTCCGAGGACGTGACGGGCACCGTCACGCTGCATTGGACCGGTCTGGACGGCACGACCCGTACCGCGTCCAAACAGTTCACCCAGAACAACAACACGACCAAAAGCGTCTCGTTCGGCTATAGGGACGTGGACAAGTCTTGGAAGGTCTGGCCGGCCGGCTTCTACTACTATGATGTGACCGTCGGCAAGCAGGGCCATATGAAGGCCGCGGCCAGCCATATGGGCGCTCAGGACGCGAAGGAATCCTGGAAGCCGGTCTCGCCGCCGCCGTCGAAGAAGCTCACCAACATGGCGGGCCAGCAGGTCACCGCCGAGGCCCAGCAGATCGCTTCCGGCAGCCTGTATACGGCGCATATCACCGCCCAGTCGAACGCGTCCGAGCATTTCTGGCTGTACGACACGATCGACGTGACCGGCCAGAAGGTCCTGATCGGCGGCACCGACAAGGACGACTATTCGAAGATCACCGTGACCGACCAGGACGGCAACACCGTCAAGGCCGACATCACGGTGGACGACAGCCAGGCCGGCAAGCGTATCGTCAAGGCGCACGTGCTGAACCCGGTCTCCGGACAATACACGTTGAACGTGCCCCAGTCCGCGACCCCGACCGGCACGGACTACACCATCCCGGACGACAGCCAGGCCTGCTGGACCGGCGACGAATACGGCAATGCGGATAAGAGCCACTGCCAGACCGGCAACAGCGAACAGGTCGGCAAGGTCACTCCGAAGCCCGACAAGGTGTGGGTGTTGGACTCCAACGGCGCCCTGACGGCCGAGGATCCGCAGCATACGAACTACAAGGGCAGCGACAACCGCACGTTCGTGACCGGCGACGCGATCGGCGCCGTGGTCAACGGCCGTATCCCCGCGCACCTGCTCAACCCGTTCACCTCCTATTCGATCACCGATGATTGGACCGCTTCGGCCCAGTGGATCGACTGGAACCACAAGGACCAGGTCAAGGTGTATGTGGATGGTGCGGACGTGACCGACCAGTTCGACATCACGGTCGACACCGCGAAGCACACGACCACCGCGACCGCGAAGCAGTCGTTCCTCACGAAGACCGCGTTCGGCACCAAGGACCGCAAGGTCAAACTGTACATCGGCGGATACGTGAAGCAGACGCCGAACGCGCAGGCCGCGGCCGACCAGAGGAAGCTGACCAACAAGGCCTCCGAGAAGTGGAACAACGAATCCCAGCCGACCAACGAGCCGCCGGTCTACGTGCGCAACCCGAAGCCCGACAAGGTGTGGAGCGCCGACCAGGGCCAGGCCGCCACGGCCGAGGACACGGCGTGGAGCAACAAGGTCAACGCGGACACGCACACGTTCGTCCAGCAGGATGATTTCGGCGTGACCGTCAACGGCCTGCTGCCGAAGAACCTCGCCAGGAAGATGAGCTCCTACGAATTGGGCGATGATTTCTCCAAGAGCGCGAGGAACATCGACCTGGACTCCGCGTCGGTGACCGTCACCATCGACGGCAAGGACGCGAACAGCCTGTTCGACGTGCACAAGCAGGATGGCAGGGTGTGGATCACCGCGAAACAACCGCTGCTCGACACGACCTACAACCAGGCGGCGGACCGCAAGGTGCGCATGACCATCAAGGGCGCGTTCACCAAGGGCGTGCTCAAGGCCGGCCAGAAGGTCCAGCTCACCAACGGCGATTGGGAGAAATGGAACCAGCAGACCGTGCCCGGCAACGAGCCGCCCGTCAGGGAGTGGAGCCCGAACCCGGACAAGAGCTGGATCAAGCTCGGCGATGACGGCACCTGGCAGGCCGTGGTCGATCCGGACGAGACGAACAAGACCGGAGCGGACACCCAGAAGTTCCTCGACGGCGACCAGGTCGCGTCCGTGGTCAACGGCGTCATCGCGTCCGATCTCGTCAAGGTCACCGACATCAAGCTGACCGACGATTACGCCAAGGCCGACTACATCTGGGATCTCACGTCCGACAAGTCGAAGATCCGCGTGTACGAGGCCGACGCCACGACCGACGCGGCATCCTCCGTCGCGGACATCGCGAACAAGGGCAGGGATGTGACCGACCAGTTCGACATCACCGTCCAGGGCACCAAGGTCACTGCGACCGCGAAGCCGGAGTACCGTGCCGCGCAGGCCGGATTGAAGAATCCGAAGCAGATCAGCCTGCTCCTGCCTGGCGTGGTGAACTTCGCCAACGGCAAGGGCGCGGCCCAGGTCCGCAAGGACTTCAGGAAGGCCGCGGGCGACGAGCTCACGTTCTGCGAGAACCCCGACGGCTCCAAGCTGACCAACTCGGGTTCCGAGAAGGTCAACAACGAGTCCCAGCCGACCAACGAACCGCACATCTGCGGCTACGTCCCACCGGTCAAGAAGAAGGTCATCGCCGAAGGCAGCCAGGGCGGCGCGAACAACGACGCCGACGACAAGGTCGTGTATCCGGGCCAGAAGGTCGAATACCGTCTCACCACGCAGCCGAAACTGCCCGCCGACCTCGGATACCGGATCGTGTCCATCCAGGACACCGACGTGTACGACCAGTATCTCGAACCCGACCCGCAGACCCTTGAGATCACCGACCTCGCCACCGGCGGACAGCTGACCACCAGCGACCCGCAGATGGGCGTCGAAGGCGACTACACGGTCGCATGGGACACCGCGGCGCACAAGTTCACCATCACATACTCGAACAAGTACGTGGCCGAACATTGGAAGGCCGGCACGAACCCGCAGGTGCAGGTCCGTTTCGAAGGCACCGTCGCGAAGAACGCTCCCGTCGACCGCAAAGTGGCCAACCAGTGGGCGCTCACGCTGAACAACATGATCACCCCGTCGAACATCGTCGACAACCTGCCGCCGGTCCACAACCCCTCCAAGAAGGACAACCAGTCCAAGGAACAGGGCGATCCGACCGTCAGCATCGACGGGAAGACCATGCTGCTGGGCGACACCGGCAACTATCTGGTCACCCTCGACCTGAAGCAGACCGACAACGCGTACCGCGTGTGGAAGGCCGGCATCACCGACGATTTCGATGACGAGTACGTCGCCATCGACGAATCCAAGATCGAGGTGCTCGACCAGTCCGGCAAGGACGTGACCGGAAAGTTCAACATCCAGATCAAGGACGGCGTCGCATACGTGTACGCGAAGACCGTGGACACGTGGATCCCGAAGAAGGGCGTCACCGTCAAGGGCGACCCCCAGCCGAAGGACCTCGCCAAGTATTCGACCAACGGCAAGCATGATCCGCTCAACGATCCGGCCATCGACCAGAACCTCCTCGGCCAGACCTACCAGGTCGTCATGCCATACAAGGTCGTCAAGGTCAAGGATGGGTACACGGTCAGGAACAAGGCCATCCAGGTCACCAACGACACGACCGTGGAGACCAACGAGGTGTCCAACCCGCTCAAGCCCGTCAACCCGGCCAAGGACGTGACCGTCAAGGTCGGCGGCGAAAGCATCGACGGCAGAAGCGTGTACAAGGACCGCACCTTCCTCTACCAGCTCGACAGCTCCGTCATCCCGGCCGACCGCGCCTACCCGCAGGTCAGCCAGTGGAAGATCGTGGATCCGCTGAACACCGAGTTCGACCAGTACACGGGCCAGTGGGCCGTGTACGCGACCCGCGACCTGTACAGGGACGGCAAGGTGCTCGCCGCCAAGGGCGACAGGCTCGCCGGCAACGGCTTCGACAGCTCGAAGCTCGGCGGCGAACTGTTCACCGCCACGGCCGACGCCAACGGCCAGGTCACCGTCGAGGCGACCGAAGCGTACCGTGCCCTCGTGTCCGCGGACAACGCGCATGAGAACGGCTGGCGCGCGTACATCCAGTGCAAGCGCCTGAAGGTGTCCGAACGCGTCGAGAACCAGTTCACCGAGATCTTCAACGACAAGGAGTTCCAGTCCAACATCGTGTGGACCCGCACCCCGGACATGACCCCGTCGATCCACATCGAGAAGTACGACGTGGCCTCCGGCGAACAGGCCGGCGACCGCGACGACGTCAAGGACGCGTTGAAGATGGCCGGAGACAGCCAGCAGATCGCGTTCAAGATCACCAACACGTCCAAGACGGATTCCTCGACCGGTGAGGGTGCCTGGTATCTCGCCAAGGACCTCAAGATGGTCGACAGGACCATCGCCGGCGAAGGCGACGTCACGGACCTGAAGTATCCGGACGATTGGGACACCCTCGTGCTCAAGCCCGGCGAGTCCACCATCATCACCGGCACGTTGAAGGGCGTCGAGCAGGGCGGCAAGCACACCGACCGTGTGAAGGTCACCGGCACGCCGCTCGTCGAATGCCCCGTCACCGACCAGTTCGGCGGCCAGCAGCCCACCGACGGCAACCAGACCGGCGACGAGAAGTCCGACGCCGACACGAAGGTCGACGGCGACGCGTCCGACACGACAGGCCTCAAGCAGGTCAAGGTCGGCGACAAGACCCTATGCGAGGACACCACCGTGGACTCGAACACCGACGACTGGAGCGGCTACCGCGAGGATCTCGCCAAGACCGGCATGGCCATCGGCGGCGTCCTGCTGTCCCTCATCGCCTTCGGCGGTGTCGGCGTGACCCTCTTGGGCGCACGTCGCAGGACCTCGACCGTCAAGCACGGCGTGCATGCCGCCAAATGATCCGATGACCGTTCGGATCCGCCATACGGCATGAGTGACGCCACGGGCGGGATGTTGGAGGATTCTCCAACATCCCGCCCTTTTCCTTTCCCGGACCGTGGATGCCGTACAAGGCCGGCGTGGCTCGTCCGAAAGAACGGCCCACGCCCCCATCCATCTTATTGGGGTGCCACCCGTTCGAATATCTGCGCTCATACGGCCATGTGCACGTGGGAATGGTTGAGAGATCCGGCAACCGGCCGGCGATCCGAAAGCGGACGCCGACGATATCGGACTTCCACGGCAGCGTGAGCCGTCCGTGCAGAAAACAGAAGAATCCCTATCAAAGGAGACATCCAGTATGGATATGAAGAAGATCTCAGCCGCGTGCGCGACCGCCGCCGCGTTGGCCGCGTTGTGCGTCCCGGGCTCGGCGTTCGCGGCCGACGGCACGCTCACCCTGAACGCGGGCGACGGCAGCACCCTCGCCGGACACAGCTTCACCGTGTACAAGGTCGCTGGATACAACGACGTCGTCAAGGACGGCGCGAACGTGAAGAGCGTGAGCGCCTCATCCCCGGACGCCACGACCGACGCGTGGGTCAAGGCCGCGTTGAACAAGAACGGCGTGACCTACAACACGTCCGAAGGCCGTAACGCCGCCGAACAGCTCCTGCGGTTGAAGACCGCTTCGGACACGCTGCGCAAGGTCGCCGGCACCCTGCAGTCCACCGCCGCGTCCAGCAAGGTGGCGGCCGTGAAGACCAACCAGACCTCCGTCACGGGCAGTCTGAACCTGACCCTGCCGGAGGGCTATTATCTCGTCGTCGACGCCCAGGGAATCCCGATCCTCGTGTCCACCACGATCGGCGGCAGCGTCAGGATGAGCAACGGCCAGACCCTCGGTTCCACCCAGATCAAGACCAACGTCACCAAGATCGACAAGAAGATCAAGAGCGTGGACGGCACGTGGAAGGATTCCGCGGCCGCGACCAACGGCGAGACCCGTGACTTCAAGGCCACGTTCACCGTGCCGAACAAGCTGGCCGTGGACACCATCACCCTCGAGGACCACATGACCGGCATCGTCTACGTGGACGGCTCCTTCCACGCGGCCACGTCGTCCGGCACGGACGTGACCAACCAGTTCGGCACCATCGGCAAGGACAAGGTCGGCAATTCCGACGGCACCGGCTTCAAGGTCACGAGCCTGCAGAGCTTCGTGGACACCGTCCAGGGCAAGCAGGTGACCGTGACCTATCAGGGCAAGGTCGTCAACGCGTCCAAGGCCAACAAGGCCATCAACCAGATCCTGGTCACCTCGAACTGGCTGCCCAACGTGGTCCCGCCGGACGTGCCGACCCCGGGGCCGGGCACCGATGAGACCCCGGTCCCGACCTACGACGTGAACCTGAAGAAGATCAGCGCGGCCGACGGCAACAAGGTCATCCAGGGCGCGAAGTTCAAGCTCCACAACGACAGCCTGAACCAGTGGTACGTGTGGAACACGAGCTCGAACCAGTGGACGTTCGGCACGGACGAGTCCAAGGCGACCGAATTCTCCACGAACGCGCAGGGCGTCATCAACTTCACCCGTCTGGGCGCCGGCACGTACACCGTGAAGGAGACGCAGGTGCCGACCGGCTACTTCAGCTTCGTCAAGCCGAGCTTCACCCTCAAGATCACCGATGACGGCCACGTGACCATCACCGGCAAGGACCAGCCGGGACTGACCGGCAAGGTCACCAACGCGGACGGCAAGGCCACCACGCCGACCGCCGTGGTGAAGAACATCGACAACATCACCCAGCTGCCGCAGACCGGCGCGACCACCATGGCCGTCATGCTGGTCGGCGCGTTCGCGATCATCCTCGTGGCCACCGCGTCCGGCTTCGCCGCCTACCGAGTCCGCCACGAGAACCTGGGCGACGGTCCGGCCATCGCCTGATTTTTCCGAATCGTCCCCGGCCTCGAAAGCGAAGGTCCGGGGATCCAGGAGCCGGGATCGTGCGGCCTTTTCTCCTGTCAGCCGCACGATCCCGGCCCTCTTCCAAAAAATACGGAACTCACATATGAATCACAAAGGATGAGGGAAAATGGGATTCCTTACAAGACTTCTCGCCGGTCTCACGGCGGCCGCGGCGTTAGGCACCGGCCTGGCCGGCACCGCCAACGCGGTGGACACGAACGGCGCGGCCGTGACCACGAAAAGCGTCGTGAAGCTCACGGCCGATGACACGAACAACCTGCCGGACCATATCGTCAACGGTAGCTTCGACTATCCATCCGTACCATCATGGACGGGCTTGGCGGGGTCGAGTTCGAACAAATTCAACAAGGGCAAGCTGTTCGCCACCATCAATCCCGGTACCGGCAAATACGGTTCGGGATGCGCCATGTCCACCACAGGCAGGGCCATTCCCAATTGGAACAGGTCGAGTTTCGCCTGGAGCTCCACCCAGGGAGACACGCATTATTCCGGCGGCATGAGCTGCGAGGCCGGCAATGTGGAACTCAATTACGATTCCGTCCACCACAACCAGTTCGCCGAACTGACCGCCGACCAGCAGGGCACCGCGATCTATCAGGATGTGAAGGTCACGCCGGGCACCATGATGAAATGGAGTCTGAAGCATTCCAGCGCGACCAGCGCCTACGTGGACAAGATGCAGGTCATGATCGGCGAACCATACAAGGAGACCGTGCAGGAGGCCACCCGCATCGCGTCCGAGAACGGCAACAAGGTCGGCGAGAAGATGACCACCATCTCAACCCCGACCACGTCCGACCGCGCGGACAACAAGAAGTGGGATACGTACTCCGGCACGTATCTCGTGCCCGACGGGGTCACCACGGTACGTTTCACCTTCAAATCCGTCGCGTCCGCGGAATGGTATTCCGGCAATGATCTTGACGATATCGAATTCTCCCGTTCCTACAAGTTGACCTATGACAAGAACTCTTCGGATGCCGCCGGCGAGGTCCCGTCGAACCAGCGTGGCAAGGAGAACACCGTCCAGCCCGCCGAATCGAAGACCGACGGAAACGTGAAGACGGTGTCGGACGACGCGGCCGGCCGCACCGTCCTCGAATGCAAGCAATCCGGTGAAGGCGCCACCGGACCATACGCGGACAAATTCTGCTGGATCGACTGGTCAAACCTTCCATTGAGCCGGACCGGCGAACCGATACCGGTGCGCATCAACGTGCCCGGCGGTCATATCGACGCGGACGCGACCATCACGCATACCGACAACGCGGCGTTGACCACGAAGGACTTCACCGGCGACAAGTGGAGCCGGCTGATCCCTGCGTACAGGCTCACGGGTAACACCGCTCTCGCTTTCCACCACATTCAAGGCAATAGCGCGGATCCGTTGGCGTCTGTCATGTTTTCCAACATTACGCCCGTCGCCAATCAAACCGCCGCGAGCGTGAACGTGTTGAAGGATTTCCAGCTCGCTTTCGGTGACGCTGAGACGATGAGCGGTTACGTCGTCAACGACAGGAAGACCTACGAACAGACTGACATCGAATCCGATAAGACGTTGGATAAGCTCGGCATGATTGGTGACGACAATCCAAACCAATCGTATTCGGAAGCGAACATCGGCTATGGCACCACCCACGTGACATTGGCCGGAGGTCCCGCTGGCAAGCACGCACCCTTTACTGACGATTCGAATTCGAAAGGCGCGGCCGTAATCGGCGCAACGCAGCCAACCCGGTTCGAGGTCTCCTTTAAACAGGTGAATCATCCTGTCAATAATGCGTGGAGCGCGATCGCGGTCGGCGTGTACATGCCGTACCTGACCGCATATCCGTTGATCTACGACAAGAATTCTTCGAATGCCACAGGTGAGGTCCCATCCAACCAGCGTGGCAAGGAGAACACCACCCAGCCCGCCGCATCGAAGACCAATGGAACCGTCAAGACCGTCGCGGACGATACGTCGAATCTGCCGGACCATCTGGTCAATGGTGATTTCGAATATCCGGGAGCCAACGTCCTGAGCAAGAATCGCTATGACGAGAAGGATTATAACTGGTGGGGCGTCAGCCGCAAGGACAAGATGGTCTACGACCCATCCCATGAAACTCAATGGGTCTCCCTCCCGTCGACTTTCGATTCGGACAGATTCGCCTGGGATTCCACCGAGGTCGCCCGAGTCCAGAATAGGTCCTCGCAATGGCATACGAACGAGGTCGAGCTCCAGCGGGACTCGCGTACCGGCAACATGTACGCCGAACTGTGCGCATATCAGGCGCATACCAGCATTCGTCAGTACATTCACACCACGCCTGGCACCTTATACAAGGTGCGGTTGAAACATGCCAGTTTAAGCCGCGATTATTTGGATAAGATGCAGGTCCTGGTCGGGCCGGCCGGAAACGAGCAGCCGGTGAGGATGACCCGCGTCGAATCCCAGAACGGACTCGATGCTACTGGAGAGTCCACGGCATCCACGACTGTTTCAACTCATGCGTCGAACGGGATGGAGATTAAGGATGGTCAGGGCACACCTTATTCGTCACGGAACCATAACGGACAGTGGGCCACTTATGAAGGTGTTTATGTCGCCACTTCCGATGTGACGTCGTTCACATTCAAGAGCGTTGACGCGAAGGCATACAATTTAGGCAACCTGTTGGATGACATCGTGTTCGACAAGGCGTACCGCCTGTCCTACGACAAGAACTCCACCGCTGCCTCCGGCCAGGTTCCGTCGAACGAACGCGGCAGGGAGAACACCGTCCAGCCCGCCAAAGCCAAGACCACCGGAACCGTGAAGACAGTCGCGGACGAGAACGTCCGGTACGGTTCCCTCGCTAATGGCGATTTCTCTTACCCTTCGTTCTCCGACATTCAGAAGAACGAGCAGGGCGGCGATGCCGATCTGCGCACGTTCCTCAAATCGGATGACGGCACGCTTTGGTACAACATGTCCGCCACCGATCTTTCCAAGTACGGAAAGATCGGGCAGATCCCCGGTTTCGACTCTTCCAGGTTCGCATGGTCCAGTACCGAGAACGGTTCAAGGGTCGAATTGCAGCAGGACCGCAACACCAAGAACACGTATGCGGAGATCGTCGCCCAACAGGACAACACCAGCATCTACCAGAACGTGTCCACCGGCAACGGCGGCGTGCTGTACAAGATCCGGCTCAAGCACGCCAGCCGCCAATCCTCCCATGCCGACAGGATGCAGGTCCTCGTGGGATCCGACACGGACCATGCGACGCCTGTGGAGATGACCCGCGTCACCTCTAACGGCCATGGCGACAAGGTGGGCGGGAAGTCCACGATCATCACCACAAAGGTATCCAACACCGATCCCCGCGATCATGGCGCACAATGGGAGACGTACGAAGGCTATTACCAGGTGCCCGAAGGACAGAAGAACACGGTATTCATGTTCAAGAGCCTCGAAGGGTTCAAAGA
>ERZ772902.881-NODE-881-length-27313-cov-6.028505_pt1 | contig 27313 bp, 27 predicted proteins | sample MGYA00511470_ERZ772902 | MGnify/ENA primary metagenome ERZ772902 (study PRJEB29015, sample SAMEA2737717) | human gut metagenome | biome: human gut; feature: human-associated habitat; material: faeces | place: China | collected 2012 ... | reverse complement strand
CGGGGATACGTCTGTTATGAACAACGGTTTCAGCTGCGTTTGCTGCGCAGTTCCTTGACCTTGATCCTGGCAGCACGCTTGACCATGTAGGGGAGAATGGCTTTCATCTTGTCCTCGGAGCGGATCATCTTGGTCGCTTCCGGGTGATCGCGGCCAGGTGGATGGCGTCAAACTCGCATCTGGTCGTGCACACGCCGCAGCCGATGCAGCGGTTGGTATCGACGACGCACACGCCGCAGCCGATGCAGCGGTTGGTATCGACGACGCTCACGCCGCAGCCAAGGCAGCGGGACGCCTCCTTTTTGACCTGCTCTTCCGTGAACGTGCAGCGCGGGTCGCGGAACGTCTTGCGCGCTTCCGCGCCGGAGAGCGCCGCAGGCACCTGCCGTACCGGCGCGTCGAAGCACGCCGTCGGCAGGGCAACATTGCGCTTGTCCAGCTCGGGATACACGCGGCGGTTGCGGCCGATCGTCAGGCTCTGGCCCTCGTGCACGTAGCGGTGCAGGGAAATGGCGGCTTCCTTGCCGGCGGCAATGGCGTCGATCACAAACTTCGGCCCGGTGGCCACATCGCCGCCAACAAAGATGTCCGGCTGTGCGGTCTGAAGCGTGAGGCCGTCGCAGATGTGGCCGCAGACGGCGGGGAAGGGGTTCTCTTTTTTGATAAGCTTGAGCGCGTCCATGTAGCGGCCTTCGGCAACCATGCGGATATAGCCCTGGACGGCAATATGCGCCGGGCAGTTGCTCTTGCAGGGGGCGGTGCCGGTGTCATAGCAGTTGGCGGACGGATTGTCGTCTCGGTAATTTTCGTTCCACATTTCCGGGCCCCATTTGGCCTCATCCGGCAGCACCTGCTTCGGATAGACGATCGGCCCCTCCTTCGTACACAGCTTCTGCCCGAGCTTGGCGGCACCCGCCGGGCACACCTTGGCGCACTGACCGCAGGCAACGCACTTTTCCGGATCGACATGCGCGCGGTAAGCGGATGCGGACATATTCGGCGTGTTGAACAGCTGGCTGGTGCGCAGCGCGTAGCAGGAGCAGACGCAGCAGTTGCAGATGCTGAGGATCTTGTCCTTGCCGTCAATATTCGTGATCTGGTGCACAAAGCCGTTTTCCTCGGCGCGCTGCAGGATCTCCATGACCTCTTCGCGCGTTGCAGGGCGCGCTTTATTGGTCTCGATGGCGTAGGTCGCCATGTCACCGACGGTAATGCACATGTCCTCTTCCAGATGGCCGCAGCCCTCATCGCGCACTCTGCGGGACCGGCGGCAGGAGCAGGCGCCGACCGCATACTTGCCGTCGTACTTATCCAGCCAGTGCGACAGATGCTCCAGATCGACCGACTTCTGCTCCGACGGGATCGCCTTTTCGAACGGGACGGCACGCTTGCCGAGCTCACGTTCCACACCGACTGGATGCGCTATGACTGCTATGTAGACCTCAGCGGCGCCGTGCTTGGCGCGTTTCGGGAAAACTGGCTGCCGTTTCTGGGCGGCCTTGTGCTGGTCGTCGGGCTCTCGGCGCTGCGTTTGTCCGCGCTGGTCAACGACCTCGGCTTCGGCATCGGCACGGCGCTGTATGCGTTTGCGGCCGGGGCGCTGGCGATCTCGGCGATGGTGCTGCCGGGCATCTCCGGTTCGTCTCTGCTGATGTCGTGCGGACTCTGTCTGCCCGTGATCGCGGCAATGAAAGACCTGCTGCAATTTCAGTTCGGCCAGTTCCGGCTGCTGGCGGCGGTTGGGCTGGGCCTGCTCGCGGGCTTTGCCATTGCTCCGCATTGCATCCGCGGCTGGATGCGCAAAGCGCCGGGCGCCGTCACCTATGCCGTGTTGGGCATGATGCTCGGCTCTCTCTATGCGATCATCGTCGGCCCGACGACACTGAAGGTGCCGCAGCACGCTATGACAATATCTGATTTTCACCTGATTTTCACCTCCTCTGGTTCGCGCTCGGCATTGCCGTGATGCTGGGCCTGGAGGCGCTGAAAAGGCGTGTGCAGAAGGCGCTGGCCCACTAATACGCAAATCTTCCGGGAACGCTTGACTTGATGCTGCAATCTGTTAGAATAAGTAGGCAATCCAAACAGAAAGGCAAGCAAACTATGTTTCAACTGATTTGCAAAGACGGCCATGCGCGCCGCGGCGCGTTCACAACGCCGCACGGTACGGTGCAGACGCCGGTGTTTATGAATGTCGGCACGCAGGCGGCCATCAAGGGCGCGCTCTCGGCGGAGGATCTGGAGACGATCGGCTGCCAGGTCGAGCTGTCCAACACGTACCACCTGCACGTGCGTCCCGGCGACGAATTGATCCGCGACCTGGGCGGCCTGCACAAATTCATGACCTGGGAAAAACCGATTCTGACCGACAGCGGCGGATTCCAGATCTTTTCGCTGGCGCAGCTTCGGAAGATCACGGAAGAAGGCGTTGCCTTCAACTGCCATGTGGACGGCCGGCACATTTTCATGGGGCCGGAAGAGAGCATGCGCATTCAGGCCAATCTTGGCTCGGATATTGCAATGGCGTTTGACGAGTGCATCAAGATCCCGTCGCCGTACGACTACGTGAAAAACTCCTGCGACCGGACGTATCGCTGGCTGCAGCGCTGCAAGGCGGCGCTCACGGATTACACCGGCCGTGACGATGCTGTCAATCCCGGCCAGGTGCTCTTCGGCATCAATCAGGGCACCATTTTTCACGATCTGCGCATTGAGCATATGAAGAAGATCGCAGACCTCGATCTGGCCGGTTATGCGATCGGCGGCCTCGCGGTGGGGGAGACGACGCAGGAGATGTATGATACCATTGCTGCCGTCGAGCCCTATATGCCGGCCAACAAGCCGCGCTACCTGATGGGCGTCGGCACACCGGGGAACATCATCGAATCCGTCGCGCGCGGCGTGGACTTTTTCGACTGCGTCATGCCGGCGCGCAACGGCCGCCACGGACATCTGTTCACGTGGTCAGGCATCATCAACATTAAAAATGAGAAATATCAGCGCGATGAGCAGCCGATCGACCCGCAGTGCGACTGCCCGGTCTGCCGGCGGTATTCCCGCGCCTATCTGCGGCACCTGTTCAAGGCGGAAGAGATGCTGGCCATGCGCTTTGCCGTGATGCATAATTTGTATTTTTATAATACGCTCATGCAGCGCATCCGCGCGGCGATCGAGGCGGGGGAGTATGAGGCGTTCCGGAAAAGTTACACATCCGTACTCGATATGCGCATTTAATGCTTGCATTTGCATAGGAAAGCAGATATAATATCTTTATCTTTATACGGAGGTAAAACCATGGGAAGCTCTGGCGGATATTCATCCATTATCATGATCGTTCTGATGCTTGTCATCTTCTATCTGTTCCTGATCCTTCCGGAGAACAAGAAGAAGAAAAAGCTCAATGAAATGCGTTCCAATCTGAAAGTCGGTGACGATATCGTCACGATCGGCGGTATGATGGGCAAAGTCGTCCACGTCACGGACGACAGCGTGACCTTCGAGACCAGCGAGGATCAGGTTCGCATCCAGGTTGCCAAGTGGGCCATTTCCACGAACGCCCGCGCCGAGGCGCAGGCTGCCAAGGAAGCTCAGGATCGCAAGGCTGCCAAGCAGAAAGCAAAAGAAGCGAAAAAGGAAGAGCCGAAGCACGAGGAGCCGAAGGGCCCCGAGGTGTAACGCTGCTTTCGGAATGATTCACCCCCTGCAGGAATATGCTGTGATGCATACGTTCTGCAGGGGGTGTTTTTTTGAATACGGAACAAAAATGGCTGCCGATGCTCTCGCGCGCGGCGGCGGCCGGCCTGGCCGGACTTGGACTCGCGCTGCTCTTGAGCTGGCTGGCTGCGCTGGCCATGAATCACGATGTGCTGCCCGGCTCAGATGTGCGCCTTGCTGCGTTGGTGTGCTGCGGGCTTGCGTGTCTTGCTGCCGGCGCGCTCTCGCCGCGGCCGGAGCAGGGGAGGGCACTTGGCGGAGCGATGACATGGGCGGTGTGGGCGATCGGATATCTCATCCTGAAGGCGGCCGTTGGCGCGCAGGTTTTCTGCGCCGCTACCGCCATGACGCTGCTGACCGCGCTGGCTGCTGCGATCGTCGGTTCGTGCATTTTTCATAAAAAGTTACGAAATAGAACAAAGAAGAAAAAACGGAAACAGAAGAGATATTACAGTTGGTAATCAGGCAGAAGGTTTACATAATCATCGTTTGATTACCTATATATTGCGTTAGATACGCAATGATTACCGAAATATAGTCATATACCGCTGGAAATACTGGGCATCTCTTTCTGCTCAGTTACGTGGTTTACATAATATTGTTAACATAATTTCTTGTCATAATAAACAAAAATGAACAAATTCTGACGAACTACTTGATAACATTTTCGATTTGTATTATATTATGTCTACAACGCATTATGTAAATTGTCATGTTATGAGCGCATATTCATAGGCTGTCAGTGGTGATGAATGTGCGACATAACAGATTGCGTGTGCGCCGGAAACCGGCCGTCTCCCGCTTTCCGCTGCCGCCGCTGCTCGCGGTCGGTATGGCGGCGGGCTATGTGATCGGCTGCTGCTTCGGCGCCAATGCTGCGCTGCCGGAGCCGTCAAATCCGGTTCTTTCCTTTTTGAGCAGCAGCGGCGCGGGTGGGACGCTGTACGGCGGCTTGCTGACAGAGCTGTGCGTCTCGTGCGCCTACGGTTTTGCGTTTTTGCTGCTGTCTACGTCGTATCTTGGTTTTTTGCTGATTCCGGCCGTTTTCGGGATCAAAGGTTTTTTGTCCGCCTGTACGGCGGCCGCCTTCCTGAATTCCGGCTGCGACCATGCGTTTTGGCTCTCCTGCGTCGCAGTCGGTCTGCCCGGCATTTTTCTTGTGCCGGCGCTGTTTCTACTCGGAACGCTCTGCGCGCAGATGTCTGTGCGTCTGCTCGAGCAGCGGCGCGGCCTGCCAGTCCCCGTATCATCGGAGCGATATTCCCGGGAGCTGGCGCTTGTGTTCTGCCTGCTGTTGGCGGCTGCGGCCGCCGCGTGCTATGCAGTACCGTTTTTCACACGGCTTATTCTGTGACCTGTGGTCACTGTGGATGAAATCTGATTGGAAAGGGGGAAGTCGTCATGCGGGATTCCGACGGAATGGAATTGTTCGAGTCCTACCTGCGCGATGTCAAGCGCTCGTCGCAAAATACGATTTCCTCATATCTGCGGGATATCCGCCAACTCAGCGAATATCTGCACGCACACACGGATGCCGATCTTGGCTCCGCGGAAGAGGAAGAGCTGTGTGAATACATCGACTGGATGCGCAGTAACGGCAAGTCCGTTGCCACGGTTTCCCGGGCGATCGCATCGCTGAAAAATTTCTATGGGTTCCTGCTCAACAATCACTATGTGCAGCACAATCCGACCGGCAAGCTCGTACCGGACAAGGCCAAGCAGAAGCTGCCGCAGATCCTCTCGAGCAAAGAGGTCGAGCTGCTGCTGGCGCAGCCGGAGTGCACGGACGCCAAGGGCTACCGTGACCGCGCCATGCTCGAGCTGCTGTATGCGACCGGTATCCGTGTCAGTGAACTGATCTCGCTCAACATTACGGATGTAAATCTGTCCGCCGGTGTTATCCGCTGCCAGGGCCGCGATAAAGCGCGCATGATCCCCATGTATCCGGCGGCTGTCCGTGCGCTCACGGAGTACATCAACTTCATCCGCCCGCAGATGATCGCAGCGCCGGATGAACAGGCGCTGTTCGTCAACGTCAGCGGGGAACGGATGTCGCGTCAGGGCTTCTGGAAGCTCATCAAGAACTATCAGACCAAGGCCGGCATCGAAAAGACGATCACACCGCACACGCTGCGCCATTCCTTCGCTGCGCATCTGCTGGAAAACGGCGCGGATATCCACGCCATTCAGGAAATGCTCGGCCATGCGGACATCTCCTCGACGCAGATCTATTCGCACCTTGTCAGCAAGCAGCTCAAGGATGTCTACAACAAAGCGCACCCGCGTGCGTGACATACGTGTTTTCAAGCGCTCCGAAACGATTCGGGGCGCTTTTTCTTTTCCCGGCAGTTGCCTACGGGGCGAAAATATGCTATATTTATTTAATTGGAGTGATGCATATGCGGATCCTGGGCGTTGACCCCGGCATTGCCACGGTCGGCTTCGCAGTGCTGGACGCGGAAAAGCGCAGCCAGCGTCTGCTGACCTGCGGCGTGATCACGACGCCGGCCAAAACGCAGCTGTCCAGCAGGCTCGACCAGATCTACCGCGACCTGAATGAACTCATCGCGCAGTTTCACCCGGAAGTGATGGCGGTCGAGGAGCTGTTTTTCAATACGAATATCACGACCGGCATCGCCGTTGCCCATGGCCGCGGCATCATCCTGCTCTCGGGCTATCAGGCCGGGCTGCAGATCTATGAATACACGCCGCTGCAGGTCAAGCAGGCGGTCGTCGGTTACGGCCGTGCGGACAAAAAGCAGGTCATGGACATGGTGCGCCGCATCCTGTCCCTGCAGGCCGTGCCGAAGCCGGACGACGCGGCGGACGCCGTCGCTATCGCGCTCTGCCATGCGCGCAGCGCCACATCTTTGATCCATCAACAGGAGAGATTTGATCCATGTTCTACCACATAAACGGAGTCGTTACCGATATCGAACCGAATCTGGTCGTGCTGGAGTGCGGCGGCGTGGGCTATGCGCTCAACGCCAGCCTGAACACGATCAGCAGCGTCAGAACGGGCGAGCGCGCCAAGCTCTATACGTATGAGTGCATCCGCGAAGATGCGCATGATCTCTACGGCTTTGCCAGCAAGAGCGAAAAGCACTGCTTTGAGCTGCTGCTCGGCATCTCCGGCGTTGGACCGAAGGCGGCGCTGTCGATCCTTTCGTCCAACACGCCGGACGGGCTGGCGCTGGCGGTGCTCAACGGCGATGAAAAGGCGCTCACGAGCGCGCCGGGCATCGGTAAGCGCATTGCGCAGCGCATCCTGCTCGAGCTCAAGGACAAAATGGCCAAAGAGAGCGCAAGCGTGGACTTTGCGGATCTGACGCCGGCGGTGCCCGCATCGGACGCGGCCTCGGCCGCGCGCAGCGATGCGATCGCCGGCCTGTCCGTGCTCGGTTACAGCATGCCGGAGATCAATGCGGCGCTGCGCACGCTGCCGTCCATTGAGGGCATGAGCGCGGATCAGATCATCAAGGCCGCGCTGCGCGCCATGATGCAGCAGTAAGCAGGGGAGGGAGCGTATATGAGTATCAGTTTTTCCGAGGACGCCCAGCAGGAGGTCGTTACCTCTTCCCGCGTGCTTCCGGAGGATTCCGGCGAGGGCTCTCTGCGCCCGCGGCTGCTGAAGGATTATACCGGTCAGGAAAAAGCGAAAGAGAACCTGCAGGTCTGCATCGACGCGGCGCGCCTGCGCGGCGAGCCGCTCGACCACGTGCTGCTCTACGGCCCTCCGGGGCTTGGCAAGACGACGATGGCCGCCGTCATCGCAAACGAGATGGGCGTGAACATGCGCATCACCTCTGGCCCGGCGATCGAAAAGGCCGGCGATCTGGCGGCGCTGCTGACCAACTTGCAGGAACATGATATTCTCTTCGTGGACGAGATTCACCGCCTCAACCGCGCAGTCGAGGAGATCCTTTACCCCGCCATGGAGGACTACGCGATCGACATCATCATCGGCAAAGGGCCGTCGGCCAATTCGATCCGGCTGGATCTGCCGCGCTTTACGCTCATCGGAGCGACCACGCGCGCCGGGCAGCTGACCGCGCCGCTGCGCGACCGCTTCGGTGTCAATCTGCGTCTGGAGCTCTACAGCCCGGCCGAGCTGCAGAAGATCGTAGAGCGCAGCGCCGGTATCCTCAAGGTGGAGATCAACAGTGCCGGCGCGTATGAGATCGCCTCGCGCTCGCGCGGCACGCCGCGCATTGCCAACCGTCTGCTCAAGCGCGTGCGCGACTATGCGCAGGTGCGCGCCGACGGCGTCATCACCAAAGAGGTCGCCAATGCCGCGCTGCTGCGCCTGGAAGTGGACGAGATGGGCCTCGATGCGACGGACCGGCGGATGCTGCGCAGTATCATCGAATTCTATCACGGCGGGCCGGTCGGCCTGGAAACGCTCGCGGCGACGATTGGCGAAGAGGCCGTGACGCTCGAGGACGTCTATGAGCCGTATCTGCTGCAGCAGGGTTTTTTGACGCGCACGCCCCGCGGCCGCTGCGTCACACGCCGTGCTTATGAGCATCTTGGCCTGGAATACATCGGCCAGCAGGAGATAGATTTCTGAAAAAAGCGCTGAATGTCCCCGAAACGTGCATTTTGTACAAAAATGTATTGACTTTTCAACGTTTTTAGTTATAATTTGTTTTGAGTGGTATTGGAGTTTTGAAGGTTATGATGGATGATTCCAAACTGTCTGATGCAGAGCTGCTGGCACTGGTGAGTGCCGGGAATGCCGACGCGGAGGAAGCGCTCGCAGAGCGCTACAGCCGCCTGGTGCGCATTTGCGCGCGGCCGCTTTTTCTCATCGGCGGTGACAGCGAGGATCTCATTCAGGAAGGAATGCTTGGCCTGCTCTCTGCCATCCGGCAGTATGACCCGGCGTCCAATGTGCCTTTCAAAGCGTTTGCAGAGGTTTGTATCAGCAACCGCATTTACAGTGCCATCAAGTCCGCTTCCAGACAGAAGCATTCTCCGCTCAACAGCGGCATTTCCCTAGACAGCATCCTCTCAGAAGAATCACAGACCCAGGCGTCCAGCTATCCGGAAGCAAATTGTCGTGTTACTGAGGAGCAGGTTCTGGCCAGAGAGAGTGAACAAGAGCTATTGTCCGCATTTACCCGGTATTTGTCAGCGTTTGAAGCGCGGGTGCTTCGGCTGTATCTGTCCGGCCTTTCCTATGCCGAGATGGCGGCCGAGACGAACAAACCCGAAAAATCCATTGACAATGCCGTGCAGCGGATCCGCCGCAAACTGGCGCGGCTCCCCAATTTCAGCGACTTCAGCAAGAGCTGAACGCAATATAGCCGAGAGGCAAGTTTTTCAAAAGAGAGGATTTATCATGTTCGAAGACAAAACGTTGAAGTGCAAAGAGTGCGGCGCAGAGTTCGTTTTCACCGCCGGTGAGCAGGAATTCTATGCGGAAAAGGGCTTCCAGAATGAGCCCCAGCGCTGCAAGGCCTGCCGTGACGCGCGCAAGAACGCCGCCCGCGGTCCCCGCGAGTTCTTCACTGCTACCTGCGCTGCCTGCGGCGGCGAGGCCAGAGTTCCGTTTGAGCCGAAGTCTGACCGTCCTGTCTACTGCAGCGAGTGCTTCGCGAAGATGAGAGAGCAGCACTAATCAGCAGATAAACTGGTTAAAATGATTGGGGCGCTTCGTGCGACCCAATCATTTTCTCACAAGCAAACTACCGGAGGTAAAAAGATTATGTTTGAAATTTCCAGAGATACGATGATTTCGGAGATCCTGTCCAATGCGCCGGAGGCCATGCCCGTGTTCCAGAACATCGGCATGCACTGCCTCGGCTGCGCCATGGCCAGTGGCGAGACGCTGGAGCAGGCTTGCCTTGCACACGACGTGGATCCGGACGAGTTCCTCGAGCAGCTGCGCACCTATCTGGAGAGCCTGTAAGATACAGACATGGATCAAAAGCCGGCGGTACGCCGGCTTTTGGCGTTTCCGAAGGAGTATGTATGGATTCCATTCGTCTATCACCGCGGCTGCAAATGGTCGCGGACTTCGTGCCGCCGTGCGCCTGCGCTGCGGATATCGGTACAGATCACGGATATTTGCCGGTCTGGCTGCTGCAAAATGGAGTCGTTCAAACGGCCATCGCGGCCGACATCCATGTCGGTCCGCTTGCCAATGCGCGGAAGTCCGCCGCCGCTTACGACTTGGAGGAGCGCGTTCGGTTCGTGCAGGCGGACGGTCTGCAATTTCCGGACGCGCAGGCAGCGGATGTCATCACCATTGCCGGCATGGGCGGGGAAACGATCTGTGCGATCCTGACGGCCACACCGTGGCTGCGGCAGGGAAAACGGCTCGTTTTGCAGCCGCAGAGCAAAGTGCAGGAACTGACGGACTGGCTCTGGCACAACGGTTTTACGATCGAGGACGCAGCCCTCTGCCGCGATGCCGGCAAGCGCTATCTTGCCCTGCGCGTGCTTGGACAGCCGGCCGGGCAGACATACACGGTGGAGCGGCTGCTGCTTCGCCGCCGCGATCCGCTGCTGCCGGAGCACCTCACAGAAGAGATCCGGCGGCAAACGCGCGCACGCGCCGGCATGGCGCTTGCAAAGCTGACGCCGGCGGCGGAACTGGCAGCGATCGACGCGCGGCTCTCGCAGCTGCAAACCTGCCTGAAGGAGGTACAGACATGGTGATCATCAATGACATCTACGCTTTCTTAAATGAGATCGCGCCGGTGCGGTATCAGATGGATTTTGATAACGCCGGTTTTCTGGTCGGTGACGGCGGCGCTGCGGTGAAAAAAGCACTGCTGGCGCTGGACATCACAGACGCCGTGATCGCAGAAGCGATCGAGCTGCGCGCGCAGCTCATTGTTTCGCACCACCCGCTCATCTTTACGCCGCTGCGGCACGCGACGACGGATGATCTCGCCGGACGCAAGGTGCTGACCATGGCGCGGCACGGCATTTCCGCCATCTGTATGCACACGAATCTGGACATTGCCGACGGCGGCGTCAATGATGCGCTCATGGCGACGCTGGGCGCGGAGGTCACGGGCGGCCTGGAGCCGGCCGGTACGGCGGCCGACGGGCGCGCGCTTACCTGCGGACGTGTAGGGAAGCTTCCGAACCCCATGACCATGGCGGAATTTCTGCCCTATGTTGCCGGACGTTTGCACGCCAACGGGCTGCGGTATGTGGACGGTGGCCTGCCAGTGGAAAGAATCGCGGTTTGCGGCGGCTCCGGCGGGAATATGCTGGAGCTGGCGGCTGCGAAGGGCTGCGACACCTTCGTGACGGCAGACGTGAAGTATAACCGCTTCCTCGCGGCAAAGGAGCTTGGCATCAACCTGATCGACGCCGATCACTTCTGCACGGAAAATGTGGTCATCCCGGTCCTGCAGGAGAAACTTCAGCGGCAGTTCCCGGATGTCACGTTCACCGTCAGTCAGGTGCTCCATCAGACCGCACAGACATATTGTCCATAACGTATGCCGCCGGCACGCTGCCGGCGGCATATTCTCGTCCCGGACCTCATACAGTTTTGGTAAGACTGATGAGGAGAGGACGACAGAATGGACAATTCTTCAATTTACGCAGACATTGCCGCCCGTACCGGCGGGAATATTTACATCGGCGTTGTCGGCCCGGTACGCACCGGGAAATCGACCTTCATCAAACGCTTCATGGAAACGCTCGTGCTTCCGAATATTTCCGATGATTACGTGCGGGAGCGTGCGCGCGACGAGCTGCCGCAAAGCGGATCCGGCCGGACGATCATGACAGCAGAGCCGAAGTTTGTCCCGGAGGATGCCGTCTCGATCGAACTGGATGCTTCCGTGCGCGCCTCCGTGCGGCTGATCGACAGCGTTGGATATATGATCCCCGGCGCAAACGGTCAGTACGAAAACGGGGAAGAGCGTCTGGTCACAACGCCGTGGTACGATCACGAGATCCCCATGCGCGTGGCGGCGGAAGAGGGAACGCGCAAAGTTATCCGCGAGCACTCGACGATCGGCATTGTCGTCACGACCGACGGCAGCGTGACCGAGCTCGCGCGGGAGGACTATGCCGCGGCAGAAGCGCGCATCGTTGCAGAGCTGCAGGACATCGGCAAGCCGTTTCTCATCCTGCTCAACACGGCCGATCCGGCGGGGGAGGCCGCACAGACATTGGCGGCTCAACTGCGCGAGCAGTACGATGCTGCCTGCCTGCCGGTCAACTGTCTGGAGCTGACGGAGCAGGATATTCTGGAGATCCTGCGCTCGGTATTGTATGAATTCCCGGTCACAGAGGCTTGCTTCCGTATGCCGGAGTGGATGGACGTCCTGCCGCCCGAAAATGAGACAAAGCAGCAGCTCTATGCACTGCTGCGCGAACAGATGCCGTCACTGCACCGCCTGCGTGACGCACGGCGCGCGGCGCAAGTGCTCGCAGACAGCGAGCTATTGGAAGCGGCGGACGTGGAAAACGTCTCCGTGGACACCGGGGCCGTTTGTTACGTGCTCACATTTCCGCGCGCGCTGTACTACAGCATCATCAGCGAACAGGCAGGCGTTTCCCTGCGCAGTGATGGGGAGCTCATCTCGTTTCTGGCGGAAATGGGGCGTATCCAGGCTGACTATCAGCACATCCGCGGCGCACTGGAGGACGTGCGCAGCAAGGGCTACGGGGTCGTCATGCCGTCGGCCGGTGATCTGCAGCTTGCAGAGCCGGAGATCGTCCGCAAAGGCGGGCGCTACGGCGTCCGGCTCAAGGCCAGCGCAAAAGCCATTCACATGTTCCAGACTACGATCGAGACAGAGGTCTCGCCGGAGATCGGCGGAGAGAACGCATCGAGCGAGATCCTCGGCTTCCTGCTGCAGGGCTTTGACGGGGATGTCGAGCAGCTCTGGCAGTCCAATATTTTCGGCAAGCCGATCTACACGATCGCACAGGAGGGCGTGGAGGAAAAGCTCAGCTGCCTGCCGACGAAAGCGGTCGGAAAGCTCCAGGAAACTTTGCAGCGCGTGGTCAATGAGGGCAGCGGAACACTGATCTGTATTATTTTGTGACAGGAGCTCTGTCTGGTGTCCGGGAACCGGCTTGCAGACGCTTTTTTTGAGAATAGCAAATCGTTATAACAGGCATCCGGCGTTTTGCCGGATGCCTGTTTATGTTGTCCCTGTCCTTGATTTCAGGATTTGTGTCTTGAAATCAAGAATCATGATGATTCTTGAATTTGCACTGATGCAATGGTAAACTGTGGTCATGGAAGTCTCTCGAGTTCGTGTATGACGACGGCAACCAGCCGTTCGCCATGATCTACAACGACGGCTCGACCTCTTAATGCAGTCTTCAGGGCTGGCCTTACAAAGATCAAAAGGCATCAGGCTAAACGTATGTCTAGTCGTGTAATGCGGAAAGGCTTTTTCTCTCTCGTCGTAGGCGGTGTGCACATGAGTGCATGGCGCGGGATTCGCCCATGGTGAACGTGATGCAATATAATATTGATTCAATTATCAGAAGCAAACCAGCATGGATTTTTTATTTACTCTTGATTCAAGCCTTAATTGTAATAATGGCGATTAAGGGTATGCAATTTGTTCTAAAAAAAGAAAGCAGTATTTTCGCGTGGAAGATTAAAGACAGGCCAAAGCATTGGAAGACTTACGATTTGATAGCGAAGGTGATTATAACTGCGGGGTTGGCTTTCTTGGTCATCACTTACACGCTTCCATTTACGCTGGATATTCCACGTCTACTGACGGGAACGGAAGAGCGTGCGACAGTTATTATTGTAAGCGGGTATGACTACAGTAAAGAGAATGAGGCTGTTTTACCTCCTTTGGTGAGAGTACAAAATGTAGAAGATGAAACGGAGTTTAGAGTGTACCTTTTCCATGGTGAGATAGACGCAGGAGAATACATACAAATTGAATATCTTCCGCATTCAAAGCATGCACGAGTAATCCAGAAAGATGGATAAGTGGTCATTATGATGCGTACAACCGTCAGCACACAACCACAGATCATTATCGTTGTCTGCTGTATCACGCTGCGTCTTTGTGTATATCGGCGGACGGTGCAGTAGATTTTTTCTCAAACCGGCAAAAATGACGCGGATTCCGGCTGGTGTTTTGTGTAAGGTTTGCGTTGTTTTCTTCACAATGCTGTGGTAAACTATGGGCAAGAATTCTAAAGAAAACGAGGGATGTTTATGAAGGCACTTTCCAAAATTGCTGCCGGCGTGAGCCCGTCCGCAACGCTGGCCGTCAGCGCTCTGGCCAAGAAGATGAAAGCAGAAGGGAAGGACGTTATCGGCTTCGGCGCCGGTGAGCCCGATTTTGCCACGCCCGACCGCATCAGTTATGCCGGTGTGCGCGCGATCTGCGACGGAAAAACGCGCTACACCCCGGCGGCCGGCATGATCGAGCTGCGTCAGGCGATCTGTGACCGCGCCAAGGCGGATTACGGTCTGGAATACGAGCCCACGCAGGCAGTTGTCGCCAGCGGCGCCAAGCATATGGTCTACATTGCGCTGGCCGCTCTGGTCGACCCGGGCGACGAAGTCATCGTCCCGGCCCCGTACTGGGTCAGCTATTATGAGATGGTGCGCCTGTTCGGCGGTGTGCCTGTGGTCGTCAATGTCAGTGAGGAGCAGGGCTTCCAGCTCACGCCGGAGCAGCTCGAGCACGCCATCACAGACAAGACGAAGGCCATCATTCTCAATAACCCCTCCAACCCGACCGGCGCTGTCTATCCGAAAGAGGCGCTCAAGGCTGTCGCCGATGTCTGCGTCAAGCACGACCTGTATATCATCTCGGATGAGATCTATGATAAGCTCGTCTATGACGGCGTGCCGTTCACCAGCGTCGCCGCGCTCAGTGACGAGATCAAGGCACACACGATCCTCATCAACGGCGTCTCCAAGACCTATGCCATGACCGGCTGGCGTATCGGCTATTCTCTGTCTCCGGCGCTGGTGGCCAAGGCTATGACCAATTACCTCAGCCACTCGACCGGTGCACCGGGCACGATGTGCCAGTGTGCGGCCATCGAGGCGCTCTCCGGCCCGCAGGACGAGGCGGAGCAGATGCGTAAGGTGTTTGAGCAGCGCCGCGACCTGATCGTGCGCCGCATCAACGCCATGCCCGGTGTCAGCTGCCTGAAGCCGAGCGGCGCGTTCTACGTCATGATGAATCTCGAGCAGATCCTCGGCAAGCAGATCGACGGTCAGGTCATCGGCAGCGGTGATGATTTTGCAAAGCTGCTGCTGGAAAAGAGCCTGGTCGCGGTCGTGCCGGGCAGCGGCTTCGGCGCACCGAATTTTGTGCGCCTGAGCTATGCGATCTCGACGGAAAACATCGAGACCGGCATGGATCGTCTGGAAGGCTTCCTGAAGCAGCTTCAGTAACTCACAATATTGAGAGGCGCGCGGTTCGACCGCGCGCTTCTTTTTCTGTGCTTTGGTTGACGCGCCGGGCACAAAATGGTATCCTGAGAGCATGTCATAAGCGTCCGTTCCCGCCGCATACCATAGCAAGAGGGGGGAGCGCCGTGACAAAGTTACTCTATCAGCGGATCCTGGTCGTGCTGCTGGCGTTGATCGTGGTGTTCGGCGGCTGGTTTGCCGCCGACTGGCAGCTCCGGCGCGCGGAAGCAGCCGCAAACTGGACCGATCCAAAGCGGGTCCTGATCCTTGACGCCGGTCATGGCGGGGAGGACGGCGGGGCAGTGGCACCAAATGGGACGGTCGAGGCGGATATTAACCTGCAGATCGCGCTGCGCGCACGCGCGATCGCGGAGCTGACCGGCATTGAAGTCGTCATGACACGCGACAGCCCGGATATTGCATATCCGGACAATGCCACCACGATCGCCGAGCGAAAGAAAGCCGACCAGCACCAGCGCGCAGAACTGATCCGAAAAACGGATAACGCCGTGCTCATCAGCATCCACCAGAACTGCTATCCGGATCGCAAACCGTCAGGCGCGCAGGTACTGTATGCGGCGAGCGACGGCAGCGAAGCGCTCGGCACACAGATCCATGACAATCTCGTTGCATATCTTGACCCGCAAAACCGGCGCGTCGCGGCGCCGATCTCGGAGAAGATCTACCTGATGCGGGAAGTGAAATGTCCCGCAGTGCTGGTCGAGTGCGGCTTTTTATCCAATGAATCCGAGTGTACAAAGCTCAAGGACGGCGGCTACCAGACCAAACTGGCGGCCGTGATCATCGCGTCCTACTTACAATACCGGCAGTCTCTGCCGCAAACAGGAATGGTTACATGAAAGCAAAATCGAGTACAAAAACCGTTTTTTATTGCTCCGAATGCGGCAATGAGACGGCAAAATGGATGGGGCAGTGCCCGGCATGCGGCGCATGGAACACGCTGGTCGAGGCGCCGAAAGAACCCAAAATGTCTCTCGGCACGCGCGCAAAACGTATCGCACAGCCAAAACTGATCTCGGAACTGGACGCCGAGGAAGAACTGCGATTTTCCACCGGGATCGGGGAATTTGACCGCGTGCTCGGCGGCGGCGCCGTGCGCGGCTCGCTGGTTCTGGTCGGCGGCGCGCCCGGCATTGGCAAATCCACGCTGCTGCTGCAGCTCTGCGGCCGCATCAGCGAGCAGGAAACGATCCTTTACGTCTCCGGCGAAGAGAGCCAGCGCCAGCTGAAAATGCGCGCGCAGCGCCTCGGCGTTGATCACGGCAGCATCTATGTGCTGGCGGAAACGGACCTGAACACCGTTCTCGCCACGATCGACGACCTGCAGCCGACCGTCCTGATCGTAGATTCCATTCAGACTATGTACGACGCCGAGACGGCCTCGACGCCCGGCAGCATCAGTCAGGTGCGCGAGTGCACGATGCGCATCATGCGCTCGGCCAAGGACAGCGGCTATACGGCATTCGTTGTCGGCCACATCAACAAGGAGGGCAGCATCGCCGGCCCGAAGGTGCTCGAGCACATGGTCGACTGCGTGCTGTACTTCGAGGGCGATCAGAGTATGTCGTACCGCATTTTGCGCGCGGCAAAAAACAGATTCGGGTCAACCAACGAGATCGGCGTCTTCGAAATGGAAGATTCCGGGCTTCGAGAGGTAACAAACCCATCGGAAATGTTACTGTCCGGACGTCCGACCAACACGCCGGGCACTTGCGTCGTCGGCGTCATGGAGGGGTCGCGCACGGTGCTGGCCGAGGTGCAGGCTCTAGTCACGCCGTCGGGCTACAGCGGCGCGCGCCGGAACGCCAACGGCATCGACTATAACCGCGCCATGCTGCTGCTGGCCGTGCTGGAAAAGCGTGCCGGTTTTTCGCTGTCGAGCTGCGATGCGTACATCAACGTCGTCGGCGGTCTGCGGCTGGACGAGCCGGCCACGGATCTGGCGGTCATTCTGGCAATCGCATCGAGCTATAAGGATCTGCCGGTCGGCAGCGATCTGGCCGCCGTCGGTGAGGTCGGCCTGTCCGGCGAGATCCGCTCCGTGAGCCATTTGAATCAGCGCCTGTCGGAGATCGCACGGCTGGGATTCCGGCGCTGCATCATCCCGGCGCACGTGCGCGATGATGTGCAGAAGCAAAACGGCCTGCAGACGATCCCGGTCAAAAACATCCGGGAAGCGCTCAAGGCTGTGTTCGGTGCGTAGATCTTTCGATTTCAGCTGCGAGAAAGCGCACGATGAAAAAATGAGAAAATAGCGCAGAAAACAGCCGAAAGACGCTTATCGTGCTTTTCGGCTGTTTTCTCCTCCTCTGAATTCGGCAAAATTTTTATTTTGCCGAATTATTTGTGGATTTCGTCAATAGACACTGCCCCTTACTTCTGGTATGCTCTTATTAGAATTTGAGGTGTTGGCTATGGATTATTCAGATGCGCCGCAGGTGCTGCGCGACTTTTTGATTTATCACGAAACGATCTGCGGGCATTCCAAGGCGACGGTCGACCAGTATTATCTCGACCTGCGGATGTTTCTGCGATTTTTGAAGCTCGACCGCGGGCTCGCGCCGCGCACGGCGGAATTGGACGAGATCTCCATTGCGGATGTGGATCTTTCCTTCCTGCGTGCCGTAACGCTCACGGAGGTTTACAGTTTTCTGGCCTATCTGTCGCGCGACCGCGTCAGGCAGCCGAATGCGCACGAGCCGGAATACGGCTTGAGCGCCAGCTCGCGTGCGCGCAAGATCGCCGCGATCCGCAGCTTCTTCAAATACCTGACCGTGAAAGCGAAGCTGCTGGAGGAAAACCCGGTGCAGGATCTCGACTCCCCGAAGATACCAAAAACCCTCCCCCACTATCTCACACTGGAAGAAAGCAAGCGGCTGCTGTCCGTTGTGGATGGGAAAAACAAGGAGCGCGATTATTGCATTCTGTGTATTTTTCTCAACTGCGGTCTGCGTATCTCGGAGCTGGTCGGCTTGAACCTGCAGGATGACCACGGCGACAGCCTGCGCATCCTTGGCAAGGGCAGCAAAGAGCGTGTTGTCTACCTCAACAACGCCTGCCGCGAGGCGCTCGACCGCTATCTGGCTGTGCGCAGCGAAATCGCGCCGCCGCGCACGACGGCCATGTTTCTCTCCAACCGGCGCACGCGCATCAGCTGCGATTCCGTACAGGTCATGGTTAAGAAAAACCTGACCCGTGCGGGACTGGACGCCAGCCAGTATTCCACGCATAAACTGCGGCATACCGCCGCTACACTGATGCTGCAAAACGGCGTGGATGTGCGCACGCTGCAGGAGGTGCTCGGCCATGAGCACCTGAACACCACGCAGATCTACACCCACGTAGACAACGATCAGCTGCGCACGGCTGCAGCGGCAAATCCGCTGGGAGAATTCTCTCCTGACGAGAAAACGGCGAAAAAAATCTCCGATTCCTGAAAACAGGGATCGGAGATTTTGCTTGCTTATTTGGATTTGACCTTCGGCAGGTAATCGCGGACGCGATGATGCGGCTTATCGAAGCCGAACGCACGGATCGCCATCAGCAGCGTGCCGAGCGCGGCAGCGCCGTCCAAAACGGCGGCGAACCACAGCGTACAATAGCCGAGCTCTGCCATCACCAGCAGCAGGACCTTCACGACCACGCCGATCGCCAGATGCTCGCGGCAGATGCCCTCGACCCAGCCGGCCGTCTCGATCGCCTCCGGCAACAGGTACGGATCCTGGCTTGTGAGCAGGATATCGGCGTCAAACCGCTCGTCGCTCTCCTCCGGGATCACGCAGGCGTCCAGATCTGCCGATGAGTGCTCCGGATGTGCCGTGCAGCGGCGGTCATAATACAGCAGCAGTTCCCCGTCGCTCAGGTTCTCCACCTGCTGCGACAGGATCTGTTCCTTTTCCGCCCCGCTGCGCTTGCAATAGAGGTGATCCGCCTTGAGCTCTTTTGCATTCTCTGCAACGGAGTCGTTGCTGGCATTGCTGAAGAGCGTGATCGTGTGCACGCCCAGCGCACGCAGCTCTTTGAGCGCGGGCTTCGTGTCCGACTGCACAACTTCCTGCAGCAGGATCTTGCCTGCATACTGCTCACCAACGGATACATAGACCACATAGCCGTCTGTCAGGTCTGCATCCGGGATGTCCACACCCTTGAGGATCATCAGCTCACGCGTGCCGACGCAAACGCGGGTCGATTCAATGTAAACCTCCACGCCGCTCTCGGGAATATCCACCGCGCGGGAGAGATACTGCGTGAGAATGGGGCCGCTGTAGGCAGCGCAGATCGCGCGCGCCGTGCGGCTGTTCGAGCAGGACTCCGCATTGGCCGCCAGTTGCAGCAGGGCCTCCGGCGTCAGCTGACTGGATTTCACGCTGATCACCTTCGGAAGCTGGCTGTCCCCTTTCCCTTCATCGACTGCAACCGCACGCACGGCGTTGAGCGCGCGCATGCTGCGGCAGCTGCGAAACAGCACGTCGCAGCGGTATGCACCGTTGACGGCACTGTACCACACCAGCGGCACAGAAATCAGCAGCGCACACGGGGTGGAAAGAAAGAGGACGATCATGGCGGCATGAATTGCCCGGGAAACCGTTGCGACCTTGAGCACGATCTCCAGCACGGCCACCAGCACCGCAATGCACAGACCGGCCGGTGCAAGATAGCCGATCCACTTCGGGGCGGCGAATTCAGCCGGAGAATGGATCTCCCCGCCGACGGCGGCTTCCAGCGTTTTCTGCGCATGCACCGTAACGACCGCGATCAGGATCGACATGACCCGGTACACGAGCAGGAAAACGGCGGCATCCACCGGCTGCCCGACCGCCATCGTACCGATCACGCACACGATCACGATCACCGCGGGCCGGAACACCTGCCGGTCCAGAATGCAGGCGATCGCAGATGCAAGGTAGTCATACCCGGCGGCGAGCGCGGACAAAGCCAAAAGGATATACTGCACCACCGTGTTGTGCACCAGTGCGCCGATGACGCACAGTATCAGCGCCGCAGCAAGACGCACGATCAGCACAAGATACAGTCCCGTTTCCGGAAACAGGCGCAGCGTTTTCCAATCATAATCCGGCCGGTCGGCAGCAAAACAGCTCGCAGACAGCCGCATCAGAAGTTCCTGAAAATTCATGGGAGTTCCCCCTGTTCTGACTGAGCCGTATACAGACAGCAGCTCAGGCTTTTCCGTCGCAGCCGAGCACATCGACGATCTTGTGCTTGACAAGCTGCTTGATGTTTTCCCGCGCGGGGCCGAGGTACTTTCTCGGGTCAAACTCTGCCGGGTGCTCGGCAAGATACTTGCGGATCGTGCCGGTCATGGCCAGACGCAGGTCAGAGTCAATATTGATCTTGCACACGGCCAGGCGCGCTGCCTGACGCAGCTGATCCTCCGGCACACCGATCGCACCGGGCATAGCGCCGCCGAACTCGTTGATCATCTGTACGTATTCCTGCGGCACGGACGACGAGCCGTGCAGCACGATCGGGAAACCGGGCAGCCGCTCGGAGACTTCCTCAAGAATATCGAAACGGAGCTGCGGCTTCGTGCCGGGCTTGAACTTGTAAGCGCCGTGGCTCGTGCCGATGGCGATCGCAAGCGAATCGCAGCCGGTGCGCTCGACGAATTCCTGCACATCCTCCGGGCGCGTATAGGACGAATCCTCGGCCTTGACCTTGACATCGTCCTCAATGCCGGCCAGCGTGCCGAGCTCTGCCTCCACGACGGCGCCGTGTGCGTGCGCATATTCCACGACCTGGCGCGTCAGCGCGACATTTTCCTCAAACGGCTTGGAGGAAGCGTCGATCATGACAGAAGAAAAGCCGTCATCGACACAGGCCTTGCACAGCTCAAACGAGTCCCCGTGGTCCAGATGGAGACAGATCGGCAGGCCGGTTTCGATCACGGCGGCTTCCACCAGCTTGACCAGGTACGTACGGTTGGCATACTTGCGCGCGCCGGAAGATACCTGCAGGATCACCGGCGCGTTGCACTCCTTGGCAGCCTCCGTGATGCCCTGAATGATCTCCATATTGTTCACGTTGAAGGCGCCAATGGCATAGCCGCCTGCATAAGCTTTTGCAAACATTTCCTGAGAAGTTACAATCGACATTGACAAGTCAACTCACTTTCATATATTATGTAGAATGTCAATATGATGCAAAACAAATCATCGGTTCAATTTATTTTACACATGTTTTTAGATAATATCAATAGTGGAATTCAATGTTTCAGTAAAATCTATCAATTCTTTGAATTTATGGAGGTACGTTATGTCCGGTGAATTAAAAGGCGCGTGTATCTTTGGGCAGTCCGGCGGGCCGACTGCAGTCATCAATGCCAGCGCCTACGGAGTGCTCAAGACTGCGTTGGAATCCGATGCCATTACCAACGTTTACGGTGCGGCCCATGGCATCCGCGGCGTTCTGGATGACCGCCTGTATGATATCGCTCAGGAGGATCCGGACGAGCTCCGCCTGCTGCTGCACACGCCGTCGTCGGAGCTGGGCTCCTGCCGCTACAAAATGGCAGACCCGGACACGGACGATACGGATTACCGTCGTATTCTGGAGATCTTCCGGAAATACAACGTGCGCTACTTCTTCTATAACGGCGGCAACGACTCCATGGATACCTGCAACAAGATCAGCCGCTATATGCAGGCGCACGATTGGGACTGCCGCGTGATGGGCGTGCCCAAGACTATCGACAACGACCTCTTCGGCACCGATCACTGCCCCGGCTTTGCGAGCGCCGCCAAGTACATAGCGACCTCCTGCATGGAAGTGTCCAAGGACTGCCGTGTATATGACACCGGCACGATCACGGTCATGGAGATCATGGGCCGCCACGCCGGGTGGCTGGCCGGCAGCGCCGCGCTGGCATCGGCCTGCGGCTCCGGTCCGGATCTGATCTATCTGCCGGAAGTCGATTTTGACATGGAGCAGTTCCTTGCGGATGTGCACCGCATCTACGAGGAGAAAAATAACGTTCTCATCGCTGTTTCCGAGGGCATCCACTACGCGGACGGCTCATTCGTTTCCGAGGCCAAGGCCTCCGCGACCGACGGCTTCGGCCATGCGCAGCTCGGCGGTCTGGCGGCGCGTCTGGCGCAGGTGATCAAAGAACACGAACACGCCAAGGTGCGTGGCATTGAACTGTCGCTGCTGCAGCGCGCGGGCGCGCATCTTGCCTCTCAGACGGATATCGACGAAGCGTTTGCCGCCGGTAAGATGGCTGTCGAGGCGGCGCTCTCCGGCGAGACCGGCAAGATGGTCGCGTTTGAGCGCGTCATGGCAGGCGGTCAGTATGCCTGCCGCATGAAGCTCATTCCGCTCTCCGATGTCGCAAACTATGAAAAGAAAGTCCCGGTGGAATGGATCGTGCCGGAGGGCAACAACGTCACGCAGGACTTTATCGACTATGCCCTGCCGCTCATTCAGGGTGTGCCGGAGATCCCGCTGGAAAATGGCCTTCCCCGCTATGCACGGCTGAAAAAGGTGCTTACAGAATAAACGAAACGCAGAGTCGGCGGAAAATCGCCGACTCTGTTTATTTGTGCTGTTCAAGCGCGGGAAAATATGATAAACTAATTTACTATCTATTGTTACGAAGGAGTTTCCAAAATGATCACTGTTGATGACCTCTCGCTGCAGTACAGCGGAGCCCCGCTGTTTTCCAAGGTGAACCTGCAGTTTACCCCCGGCAACTGCTATGGCATCATCGGCGCCAACGGCGCCGGCAAATCCACGTTCCTGAAGATCCTCTCCGGTCAGCTCGAGCCGAGCACCGGCAGCGTCTATATTGACCCCAAGGCCAGAATGTCCGTCCTCAAGCAGGATCAGACGATGTACGATGCCTATACCGTCATGGACACGGTCATCATGGGCAACCAGCGTCTGTATGACTGTGGCAAGGAGAAAGACGCCATCTACGCCAAGGACGAGATGACGGACGAGGACGGCATCCGCGCCTCCGAGCTCGAGGAGGAGTTTTCCGATCTCGGCGGCTGGGAGGCGGAGTCGGATGCATCCCGCATCCTGCAGGGGCTCGGCGTCGCGCCGGAGCATCACGAGACGATGATGTCCGACATGGATCCGCGCCTGAAGGTGAAAGTCCTGCTGGCGCAGGCGCTCTTCGGCCACCCGGACATTATCCTGCTCGACGAGCCGACGAACAATCTCGACCTTGCGAGCGTCGTCTGGCTGGAAGATTTCCTGATGGATTACGACGGCACGGTGCTCGTCGTGTCGCATGACCGCTATTTCCTCAATAACGTCTGTACGCACATCGTCGATATCGACTACGGCAAGATCAAAATGTACGTCGGCAACTACGACTTCTGGTACGAATCCAGCCAGCTCATGCAGAAGCTCGTCAAGGATCAGAACAAGCGCGCCGAGCAGAAGATCCAGGAGCTGCAGACCTTTATCGCCCGCTTCTCCGCCAACAAGTCCAAGTCCCGGCAGGCCACATCCCGCCGCAAGCTGCTCGAAAAGATTTCCGTTGAGGACATGCCCGCCTCCAGCCGCCGCTATCCGTGGGTCGGCTTCAAGGCGGAGCGTGAGCCCGGCAAGGATCGCCTGTTCGTGACGGATATCAGCAAGACCGTCGACGGCGAAAAGCTGCTCAACCACGTGAGCTTCATCGTCGGCAAGGAGGACAAGATCGCCATTCTCGGCAAGAACGAGCTCGCCGTGACGATGCTCTTCAAGATCCTCATGGGCGATGAAGAGCCGGACGAGGGCACAGTCAAGTGGGGCGTCTCGACCACGCAGGCCTACTTCCCCAAGGATCACAACAGCTATTTTGAAAACTGCGACTATGACCTCATCGACTGGATGCGCCAGTTCTCCACCGATAAGCGCGAGAGCTACCTGCGCACGTTCCTCGGCCGGATGTTGTTTTCCGGCGATGATGTCTATAAGCAGGTCAAAGTTTTGTCCGGCGGCGAGAAAGTGCGCTGCATGATCTCGAAGATGATGCTCTCGGGGGCCAACTTCCTCGTGTTCGACCAGCCGACGAACCATCTCGATCTGGAGAGTATCGCGGCGCTCAACAACGGCATGGCCGCCTTCCCCTACAATATCATCTTCACGAGCCACGACCACCAGCTCACGCAGACGGTCGCCAACCGCATCATTGAGATCACGCCTGACGGCATCATCGACCGCCGCTGCACGTACGACGAGTATATGCACATCGCAGGTCAGGAAGCGGAATAAATCATGGAGCAGCTTGCGAAAAACCAACTGCACACCGCCGAGATCACGGGCTATACGTCCGACGGTACAGGTGTATGCCACATTGCCGGCCGCGCCGTGTTCGTGAAAGGCGCGCTCGCCGGCGAGACGTGGCAGGTCCGTATCCTGAAGGTGACGGCAAATGCCGTCTATGGCAAGGCAGAGCAATGCCTGTCCCCTGTCCCGGCGCGCACGCAGCCGCCCTGCCCGGTTTACCGCACCTGCGGCGGCTGCAGCCTGCAGCATATGGACTACGACGAGCAGCTGCGCATGAAGCTCCAGCGCGTCAACGATGCGCTCACGCGCATCGGCGGCGTTTCGATGCCGGTACAGGACATCATCGGCATGGAATATCCGCTCTGTTACCGGAACAAGGCGATCTACGCCGTCGGCACGAAAGACGGCCGCGTGGTCAAGGGCTTTTACCGCGCGTCCAGCCATGACATTACGCCTGTGGAGCAGTGCCTGCTCCAGCTCCCGCTCGCGGACAAGGCGGCGCAGGCGGTCTGCGACTGGATGGATCTGCGCGGCGTTGCGCCGTATGACGAAGCCACCGGCCGCGGCACGGTGCGGCATCTGTTCACGCGCTGCGCCATGCACACGCCAGACGCCGTACTGTGCATCGTCTCTGCACGTGGGTTCGGCGCGCAGACGGACGGCCTGATCGCCTACCTGCGCGAGCACTGCCCGGAGCTGACCGGCATCGTGCTCGATGTCAACAAGCAGAAAGGCAACGTTGTGCTCGCGGGAGATTTCTATCCGCTCTGGGGAGTGCCGGAGCTGACCGACCGCCTCTGCGGGCTGACGTTCACGCTCTCGCCGCAGGCGTTTTATCAGGTCAATCCCGTGCAGGCCGAGCGGCTGTATGAGCGCGCGGTGGAATACGCCGTCAACGCGCCGACGGATCAGGTGCTGGATCTGTACTGCGGCGCCGGGACGATCAGCCTGTGTCTGGCGCGAAAGGCCGCGCACGTCATCGGGGCAGAGATCGTGCCGGAGGCGATCGAGAACGCGCGCCGGAACGCGGAGCGAAACGGTATCGAAAATGCGGAGTTTCTCTGTGCCGATGCCGGCGCCGCAGCGGCGGAGCTGGCCCGGCGCGGCGTCCGGCCGGACTGCATCGTGGTCGATCCCCCGCGCAAGGGCATGTCCCCGGAAGCCATCGACGCGATGGTGTCCATGCAGCCGCCGCGCATCGTCTATGTCTCCTGCGATCCGGGCACGCTCGCGCGCGATGTGAAGCAGCTCACACAGCACGGCTACACGCTCACGCAGGCGCTGGCCGTGGACATGTTCCCGCAGACGCCGCATGTTGAGACGGTTGTTCAGTTGGTTAGAAAAAATCCGGATACATATATCGACATTACCGTTGACATGGACGAGCTGGATTTAACAACATCCGAAGCAAAGGCAACTTATGATGAAATCAAAGATTACATATTCGATAAACATCGTGTAAAAGTATCTTCGCTTTATGTTGCTCAGGTAAAGCAAAAACACGGTATTATCGAAAGAGATTGTTACAACAATTCTAAGAAAGATAACCAGAAACAACCTCAATGTCCTCCTGAAAAGGTAAAGTTGATTGAGGAAGCCCTGCGACACTTTAAAATGATATCTTAATCGCATAGCGGGAAGACATCAATCGAAAGGTTGGTGTCTTTTTCTATGCTTAAAAATCCGCACATTCGACAAAACAAAGACCTCCTTGTAAAATTGTTTTACCAAATACAAGGAGGTTTCATTATGAGCAAAGAATACGATAATCAAAATGTAAGTTATGTAATACATGGCAATTATCATCTGCCTTGCATTACTGTCAAAGAGCAGAATGAATTACATATCGGCGTGTGGGCAAACCGTCACAGGCAATATCTTAAACTACATCATCGCATAAGATATTACAATCTGCTCACATCGGAAAGGCTGTACCCTTACCTTGCAAAAATCGAAGAACAGGCACAAACAATATTTTCACAACTTGTCAAATCATTTGCCGAAAAAGAAAATGTTACCGAAAAATTGAAAGCGGATAATCCTATACTATGGGTGCGGAAGATGAATAACATCCGCAATAGAGCAATGGACATTGTGAATAGCGAGGTGATTTTTGTATGAGAAAAATCGTAATATTTACTATGATATTGACCGTCATTTTCGCTATGGTAGGTTGTACTGCCCATAGCGAGCCGGATAAAAAAGCGACTGAGAGTTCATCAGCTAACGCTGTAATTGATACAAGGCAGGCAGAAGAATTAACCGAGAAAACAGAAAATGAAACCGTTGATAAAAGTACATTTGCGGAAGAAACAACACAGTCATCTGCCACTAAAATTAGTACAGAAAAGTTATCAGAAGAGCCGATTTTTTTCTCAAACCACAACAGCAAATACCGAGCCAAAGCAAGATACTCATACGCAAACAGAACCGCCCAAAAACGAAATATCGACTCCTGAAATTACAACAAATACTGTTTCGGAAGTAACAACAGCAGTTGAACAAATTGAAGAATTCGATATATCACATTGGATTTCTTACGCACAGAATTATGCTCAAAGTATTGGTTTAACTCTTGATGAAACAGTCACCGAATGTTGGGACAATCCAATATCCGCTAATGCAAACAACAAAAATATCGGTGACGATATAGAAAGCAGATTGAACAGATACAAGAATATTGAGGGATTTACATCGGTGTGGATATGGTCAGAAAAAATATCCGATACACAGTATGAAATCTATATCGGATACGCATAAAAAATTGAGCACGGATTGCAGAAATACTCTGTTGTCCGTGCTTATTTTTTGTTTGATATTTACTTTTGAATGTTTAAATAGCCTATGATTAGCGCCTATTAGGAAAACACACTGTCAAAGGGGTTTGTAGCGGGGGTTAGCCCGCTACTGCGGTATCTTCCGTAGTGTTGATTTCAATGTACTCGGCAATCT
>ERZ772902.850-NODE-850-length-27895-cov-37.551329_pt1 | contig 27895 bp, 30 predicted proteins | sample MGYA00511470_ERZ772902 | MGnify/ENA primary metagenome ERZ772902 (study PRJEB29015, sample SAMEA2737717) | human gut metagenome | biome: human gut; feature: human-associated habitat; material: faeces | place: China | collected 2012 ... | reverse complement strand
GTTTTTCATTGTTAATGCAGTCACTTTCAAAGTAAGGATTATATATATTTTTTATTGCTGCGTGACAACTTTGAACACTATGCTGGCAGACAGGAATGATAGCTGAACACGCATACGGATTTTTTGATATAGGAATCAGTTTCAATTCTTCAATACAGATTTCATACATCACGGGTTGCTATGCGGCATAGAAAGTAGAATCATCACGCAACAAAATGTTGCTAAAATGCGCATTGCCTTGTATAATATGGATATAACTTATTTGAAAGGTGGGCTGGACATATGAAGTATATTTTGATGCACCGTGAAACTGTCGTTGCCGTGCTGAGCGTCAATGACATCAGCGGCACGGTATACCGTGTAGACGATGTGCTGCAACCTGCTCACCTGCCGATTGGACTATACGCCCCCGACCACAAGGAGCTTGCCAAGAATCTGAATCTTTGGTTGGCCGGACGTACCATCCCTGCCAGCCGTTCGGGATTTCACCGTGCGCTGGAGGATTTGCAGGTTCAGAAGAAGTTACAGCTGTCCGCCAGCACTTTGATGATGAAGTGCTTTGCACTAAGCCTGTCCGATCAATACTGGCTCAATCCTGCAGAACAGCCACTGGAATGGAGCAAGGTCAATTTCTATAATAATGATTTTTCGGAAGATGTCGGCAACATTCTGTTTGGGCAGATTCCGCAGCAGGACAGCATTGACCTTGCCTCCCCCTGCAACACCTCGGACGGCTGGCTGAAAAAGAAATGGAAGATTCTGAACTGCCAGCGTGTGTTGGTAAAGGGCGGTAGCGGCATGGCCCAGCAGGAGCCGTTCAACGAGGTTGTCGCTTCCCTGCTCTGCCGCAAGCTGGGCATCCCGCATGTGGAATACAGCCTGCTGTTTGAGGGGGACAAGCCCTATTCCGTTTGCCCGAATATGACAACCGACCGGCAGGACTTTGTCAGCGCCTACTATATCTTTTCGGCTTTCCCCCGCGCGGACGGTGTGAGCGCCTACGACCATTTCCTCGCTTGCTGTGAAAAGCTGGGTATCCCGGATGTGCCCGAGCGGTTGCAACAGATGATGATTCTGGATTATCTGATTTGTAATCAGGATCGTCACTTCGGCAATTTTGGCGCTATCCGTGACGCAGTAACGCTGGAATGGGTCGGTTTCGCACCGATTTTTGACAGCGGCACGAGCCTTTGGTTCGACCAGTACGCCTCCAAAATCGACGCACTGGCCGATGCCCCCGCCAAACCGTTCGCTGCCACACAGCAGGCACAGCTTGCCCTTGCAAGAGATGGATTGCCAGCGCTGAATCTTGCTGCGCTGGATGATTGTAAAGATGAGGTTCTTGCAATTTTTGAACAAGCGCATTTCGGTGAGCCAAACCGTGCCAACATCTTGGTTGATGCTCTGGCAGTGCGCTGTAAAATCTTGCAAGCGAAGCAATAACTTTGAAATAAAAACAGCCTTTCCCTATGCTTTCTTGGAAGCACGCGGGAAAGGCTGTTTTTGTTATGGCGCTCACACAGTCTGCAAGATTTTCTCTAAGGCATTTTTATAGGCCATGTTCTGCTCCTTCGTTCGTTTGGAAGCCCCTTTAGGGTGCTTTCCGGCACGAAGGAGCTTTTTGTTTTCGTGGCGGCGGAACAACAGACTATCAATATTTTCGGATGTGTACTCTAAGCCGTTCTGGTTCAGCACACGGGCGCAGCGCGCCAGACACATACTTGCCAGCCCGTAATCCTGCGTAATTACAAGGTCGCCGGGGTGTACGCGGTTCACCAGTGCAAAATCTACGCTGTCGGCACCCTTGTCAAAGGTCAAGGTTTGCGCTCCGTCGCGTTGGATTTGGTGGGCTGTATCACATAGAATCAGCACAGGTACTTTGTATTTTGCGGCTGTCTGTATAGTCAGATCCACCACCGGGCAGCCATCAGCATCTATTAAAATCGTCACTTTATTGTTTTCCTTCCATAACCCAGGCAAATGCCTTCGCTGTCCGTAGGTCGGCATCCTTGAAGTGGCCGCCTGCGTTCCATTCCAGTTTGCAGTCTTTTCCGCGCTGGGTCAGGGCGCTGTGCAGGGCGCGGATGTTGTCACCTACTGATGCCATAGTCTGGTTTTTGGTGTGCTCCTCGCGATCGCCAAGGCTGAGATAAACGCGCCGGGTCTGAATAGGGTGCGCCGCTTCGTATTCCAGCCAGCCGGGAAACCACACGGACGGCGAAGCCGCCGCCGTGCCATACAGCGCGTTCGTTTGTGTTGCCGCCCACAGAGCAAACAGTCCAGCCAGTGAGTAGCCGCCTAAAATAACCTTACAATCTTCCTTTATAGAATACTGTTGGCTAATGCCCGGCACAGCCTGCTCCAGCCATGCAAGCGTATCCTCCGCCCTGCCGCCAAAACCTTGCTTGCCCCACACGGGCGGTGCAGGCCACGGAGATAAGTCATCGTTCCAGTTCTCTACTTGGACAGCGGCCAGCAAAAATAGATGCGCGGTTTGCCGACGTATAGCTTCAACTTCCCGCTCCATCCCTGCAAGGTCATGTTCATCCACCATTTGCAGCAGCAGGTATTCGGCGCTGGCAGTGCCGTAGATGCGGCAGGTTCTGTTTTGTATCTGCAATAATTGGTTATCCATAAAATCGATGATTCCTTTTCTTTGCTTTCTTTTGCATTATAATGCCTATACGCCAAAGAATCAAGATTGCGCCAGATGCACTGCCTTGAAAGTTTTTTGCCGCACTCGCATTACATCTGCACAACATCCGCACAGTGATTGTATATACGTGTATAATCTCGTATGTTACAATTAGTATGTTCAAAATAGGGTTCAGCCAAAAAGGTTGGACATTTTCACACAGAGTCGTACCTGACTTTTTCAGGCACGGCTCTTTTTGTTTTGGGCATTTTCTGATTTTGGGAGGTTTTGCAGATGACCGTAATACGTCCGCCTTGACGCAATGATTACGCAATAAAAAGTCGAATACGCAAAAGGACGTAATGATTGCGTATTAGTTGCCTGTGGCTATGCTGTTGGCAGTGCTTAATACGTCTTTATGCGTTCCTTATGCGCAATAAGGATGGTGATTGTATTGAAAAACCGCGCAGCGATTTATCAGCGGGAAGCCGCTGAAATGCTGCATAACATTTCGCTGTATCCCGGTCTGACCGAAGAACAGCTTTGCCGGTTCTTTCCCGAAAAAGAGGCAACGGCAAAGACCTTACTCGCCCACATGCTGAAAGAGGGGCGCGTTTACCGTGCCGAAAATTGCCGCTACTACGCAAATCAAGAAGCACGAAACAATGCAGACAAGGACTTATCCCGCTGCGTCTGGGTTCTGCTCGACTTCATCGATCAGGTGGAATACCACACAGTTGCAGAATTTCCGGCAGCTATTCTCTGTTTTGCAAATGGAGAGCTGTATGAAATCGTGCCTATCCCGCAGGGCAAAGAGACTATGATTTGCCAGCTGCTGCACAAGCCACAGAAAGATGCCGGCAAGCGCATCGTGGTCGTAGAGGATACCTCCCAGATTGAGTTGCTGGACATTCCGCAAGTGGCCGGGTTCTGCACCGTGGCCGAAGACGGCACTGTCAGCTACTACAAAAAGGAGGCTGCGCTTGAATCCTGACGTACTTTTGAATCGTATCCGCTTGGAACAGCGCGGGCTCATCGACATTCACAAAAAGCTGTACGAAATGGAGCATCTGCTGCCTGCGCCTGACCCGATGCAGTTTGCCAAAACCGCCGAGAGTGTAGCGCTTCTCAGCGAGAAAAGCACGGCACATCTGCGCAATATGTTCTTTTCCGTGTCCAACGAACCGCCCATTTACTACTATCCCAAGGCGGCCGAAGTACAGGGCATCCGTGTATGGGCGGCTGACAACTATTTGCGTGTGCTGCTCCCCGCGCTGCTGCCGGACAAAAAGAAGCGGGACGGCTGCAAGTTTCTTTTGCTGCCGCTTCAGGCTGCACTGGTGCAAAGCGGACCGCTTCCCCGCTTCTCTGACTGTGTGATTTGCGTGGAGCATATCTACGACCACAATCTTCCAATCACATCCGTGCGGGATTATGACAATCTTGAACTCAAGGCAGTTATAGATGTCATTGCTACATTCTGCCTGGCGGACGATACCGGGGCGCTGTGCGATTCTTTCCAGACGACCCGGTTTGGATATTCGTCCTCTACCGTGATTACCGTAATGCCGAAAAACTGCTTTTCGGCATGGCTGAGCACCCCAAAATCGGCTGAGACCCGACCTCCACTTTTTCCGAAAAATTCATAAAAATCAGATACCTGTGCCTGAAAATGACTTTTCCGCGTTGTTGTAAGCTGTTTCACACACAAGACGGCGGCAACTTTCGCCGGAGTCAAAGAAGGCACGGTTAAATTCCGAGGTGATTTCTATTTCTTCTGCCTTTCCTGTCCTGCCCGCGCAAGACAGCCTCTATTATGAACTTTTGGCGCTCACAGCCATCTGCGGCGAGGTTCCTTGTGCGTGTGCTGACCGCCTTACCTCCAGCAAAAGTTATCGCAAAAAAGTCGTGACGAGCCTGACACACGACAAGCTCCTGCGCATCTTCTCCAAAGATCATCTTCGCGGCTACCGGCTCGGCATCCGTGGCAAACGTCTTTTGCGGGAACGAGCGCCGGAGCGATTTCAGTTCTATCTGTCAGGCCGCACCGACACCAACTCCATCAAATCATCCCCTGCCCGCCGTCTGCGGCTGCATCGTATCGCGCAAACCTATGTCACGATGCTGAATGCAGGCACGATGATTTATCGAGATGAAAAGCCGCCTGTATTTGTGCCGGGTGGCAGCAGTCCTTGCCGCATTGAACCCCTGTTTTTTATGATTCCCGCGAGATGAAAGAACTGGGCCTTGAAATGGTAAAGGTTCACGGCTCCCGTATGGCAGGCTCGCTGCTGACCCCATCCCGCACCTTTGCTGTGTTCAACGGCATGGATGCTGTTCCGGTCTTTGACACGCAAATCGAACAGCGGGGAAAAATCATGCTGCAAAATATCCGCTATACGCGGAATGGTGTGAGCCACACGCCGGACGGCATCCTGCTGTCTGACCAGTGGGCAGTTATGACTACCCTGCTGGAAGATGCAAAGACCTACAAGAAAGAACACTTCCTTTTTGGCGAGGGCTACGAACATTTCTACTTTCTCACCAATGACTACCACGGCGAGACGCTGCTGTGGCTGCTCTGTCATCCAGATATAATCGGACAACTAAACGCCATGCTGCTGCGAGAGCTTCAGCCGCCTTGCCGTAACGCTTACATCGAGAACGACGCTCGTACAGATGCAGGCGCGCCGATTTTATTCTGCTATCTGCCGGATCTGCCGCGCTTGTTCCGATTCCTGTCTGCCTTGGAACTGCTGCAAATGAAAGGTGCCATCCTCTGCTTTGATTTTCAGGCAGACGCGCTGCGGCCACTTTGCGGTGATAGGGTCGAGTTGCAGACCATCGACTTTGCCGCGTTCGAGAGGAGGTTTCTGACTTTGCCATGAAACGTTCCTCAAAAAGATTGCAGATTTTGTTGGCAGTCACGCTGCTGCTCTATGCCTGCGGCTACTTGACGCAGTTCATCGGCAACTATGCCGTCTGGCAGAAAAACGGCGGTATGCCGGGCGGTACTTCTCCGCCGTTCCCCTCTTTGTCGCCGCCGGACTGTCTTAAAGGCATTTTATGGTTCCCCTACAACCTTTACTGCATAGCAGGCTGCGCAGCCACAGTCGCCGCGATTTTCCTGTATCGAAAGCTGTTCAGTCAAGATGCCTTAACGGATTCCGAGCGTAACTTCGATTTTTCCGCAAAAGGCACTTACGGCACATCCGCCTGGATGCAGCCGCGAGAAATTCCTGCTGTGCTGGATATGGTTTCCGACCTATCCCAGCATACAGGCACCGTGTTGGGGATGCTCGACGGAAAGTTTCTCTGCATCCCGGAGAAAACCCGTATGAACGGCAACCTCGCCGTCTACGGTGCCAGTGGCTCGATGAAAACCCGCTCGTTCTGCATGAATCGTATCCTGCAAAGCGCCGTCCGCGGAGAGTCGCTGATTATCTGTGACCCCAAATCAGAACTTTACGAAAAATCCAGCGAATATATGCGAGATTTAGGGTATACCGTGCGCGTATTCAACCTCGTCAGCCCCGAAAACTCCGACTCGTGGAACTGTCTGAAAGAAATTGAGGGTCAGGAACTGATGGCGCAGCTTTTCGTGGATGTCATCATCAAGAACACCAACGGCACCGGCAAAAGTGACCGCTTCTGGGATTCGGGAGAGATGAACTTGCTGAAAGCGCTGGTCTTGTACGTTGACCTCACCTACCCGCCGGAGCAGCGGACCATCGGTGAGGTGTACAACCTTATCACGCAATGCAGCGAAAGTCAGTTGGACAGCCTGTTTGATGTTCTGCCGCTGACGCATCCTGCCAAAGCACCGTACAGCCTGTATCAACGGGCATCGGACTCTGTACGCAGCGGGGTCATCAGCGGTTTGGGCAGCCGATTACAGGTATTTCAGTCTGACTTAATTAAGAAAATCACTGCGTATGACGAAATCAGCCTTGAACTGCCGGGGCAGCAGCCCTGCGCGTACTATCTCGTCACCAGCGATCAGGACAGTACCTTTGATTTTCTTGCATCGTTGTTCCTGTCTTTTGCCTTTATCAAACTTGTCCGCTATGCCGATGCCAACTGCCCCGGCGGGCGGCTCCCCGTGCCGGTCCATGTGCTGGGCGAGGAGCTGACCGCCTGCGGTACGATCTCCGAGTTATCCCGGCGCATCAGCGTCATTCGCTCCCGCAATATCTCTATGTCCTGCGTGTTCCAGAATCTTGCCGGACTGCAAAACCGCTACCCACAGAACCAGTGGCAGGAAATTCTCGGCAACTGCGATGTGCAGCTTTTTCTCGGCTGTACGGATCAGCTGACCGCCGAGTACGTCTCTCAGCGCACCGGCATTGCCAGTGTAGCGGTGTCCAGTACTTCCAAGGCACTAAACACCCTGCGCGTTTCCGACTATACGCCGCAGTACCGCGAAAGCAGTGGTGTCGGCAAACGGCCGGTGCTGACCCCGGACGAAGTGCTGCGTCTGCCGGTTGATGAAGCGCTGGTAATTCTGCGTGGCCACAAAGTTCTGAAAGTCCACAAGATGGACTACTCTCTGCACCCCGCTTACAAGCAGCTGCGGGAGTGTAAGGCATCCGCCCATATCCCGGAGTGGCGGAAAGCCTTACCGGAAACATCCGAAGTTCCTCCGGCGGAAACATCTAAGTCATCCCCCAAGGCACCGCCTAAACGCCGTGGCCGTCCTGCCAAATCAAAAGCAGTGGTTGCCATCGACAAAGAATCCATCATAACAAAACCTGAAAACGAAAAGGAGATTTCTCATGGAAATGAACAATGATATTTTTACCCCCGATCTGCCGATTCCCGAACCTGTTGGTTTTGAGGATGCACCTATCCCTGCCCCCGCTGAAGAAGAAAAGCCTGCCGAGACTCCCCCGCCCCGCCGCAGACGCAAAGCGGATGCCCCGGTGCTGACCATTGAAAGCGGTGATGAAATCGAAACCGAGGATGCCCGCGAAGCTGCTGCCTGGCACGAAATTCACAACGCCTACCGCACGCGGCGTATCCTTTCGGCATCGCTGGGTGGTATCGAGCAGACCGACAGCGGCAAGACGATTGCTGTCGTGGATTACAACGGCTTCCGCATCGTCATTCCTCTCAAAGAAATGATGGTCGCCCCCAGCGCTGCCAACAGTACCGACAGTATGGCCGTTCGCCAGATGAAGCTGCTGGGCAATATGCTGGGCGCAGAAATTGATTTTGTTATCCTCGGCATTGACTCCAAGAGCCGCAGTGTAGTCGCCAGCCGCCGCGAAGCCATGATGCGCAAACGCCAGCTTTTCTATTTCAGCCCCGATGCCAACGGTGAGTACCGCGTCCGTGAGGGGCGTGTGGTGCAGGCTCGCGTTATTGCCGTTGCCGACAAATCCATCCGTGTGGAGATTTTCGGCGTGGAGTGTTCCATCATGGCGCGGGATCTGGCATGGGACTGGATCGGTGATGCCCATGACCGCTTTGCTGTGGGCGACCAGATTCTTGTCCGCGTGACAGAGGTGAACAAGACCTCGCAGGAAGAATTGTCCGTCCATGCCGATGTCAAGAGCGTCACCGAGAACACCAGCCACGAAGCCTTGAAACGCTGCCGTGTGCAGAGCAAATACGCCGGCCGCGTCACCGATGTACATAAAGGCATCGTCTATGTGCGGCTTTCTAACGGGGTCAATGCTGTGGCTCACTCCTGCTATGACCGCCGCACGCCCGGGAAAAAGGATGATGTCAGTTTTGTGGTAACGAAGCTGGACGAGGAGCGCAGCATTGCCGTGGGCATCATCACCCGCATTATCCGTCAGAATCTGTAACCGATGAACCGTGGGCAGCCCCGGCGGTTGCCCATCTTTTACATGAAAGGATTCGTAAAATGGCTGTTTTTCGCGTAGAGCGCATTAAGGACTATACCGTTATGAGCAATCATCATCTTCGCAACAAAAATTTGTCCCTGAAAGCCAAGGGTCTGCTGTCGCAGATGCTTTCCCTGCCGGACGACTGGGATTATACCCTCAAAGGGCTTGCCGCCATCAATAAGGAGAGCGTGGACGCTATCCGCACAGCGATTTGGGAGCTGGAGGATGCCGGGTATGTGGTGCGTACCCGCGTCCGTGATGAGCGCGGCTGTCTGCGTGGCTGCGATTACTATGTCTATGAGTACCCGCAAACTCCCTCATCCGGCTCCGGCGGCAGCGCTGAATCCGTGCCGCCTATGCTGGAACCCCTTGCATCGGATTCTGCTGTACTGGGAAATCCCATGCAATTAAATAAAGAAATACAAAATAAAGAGAAACAAAATACTGATCTAATCTTATCCGAGGGAGCGGCCGTGCGGACAAAAGTCCGCGACAACATCGAACTGGACCTGCTTTGCCGCAACCAGCCGGAGAGCGCCCCAGTGATGCAGGAGATCTACGAGCTGGTCGTGGAGACAATCCAGCTCCGCAGCCCTGTACTGCGGCTGGGCAACAACCTGTTCCCGATGGCCTTGGTGCGGGAACGACTGTTGCAGCTGACAAGCGAGCATATCCGTTTTGTCCTTGACGGCCTGTGCAATCTGCACACGGACGTTAAAAATCTCAAGAAATATCTTCTGACGATGCTGTTCAATGCGCCTGTCACACTGAACGGCAGGACGATGCTGGATGTACGCAAATCTGTCGGTGGCGGATCCCGTCCGATGCTGGCGTAACGCCGCGAAGATATGAACAAATTGTAAAATTTGAAAAAGTGGCCGAAATTTTTTAATTTTTTCGTTTGAGATTACAGTAATAAGGGCAAATAGGTTTTTTCGGCCTATTTTCAACAAATTGGAGGTGAAATTCTATGAAACAAGCTCGTATCCATTGTCCCTACTGCGGCTCTCTTGCCATGCTGCGCCCGGCAAGCGCGATTCATGGTCTGTCCGACATTTCCGCAGGAACGTACCTGTACGTCTGCCGCCGCTGGCCTGCCTGTGATGCCTATGTCACAGCAGACCGCCGCACGAAGCAGCCGCTCGGCACCCTTGCCAACGGAGATTTGCGGCATAAACGCATCCTTGCTCACCATGCCTTGCACAGCGTACAGACGCAGCTTGGCATGAGCCGCGACCAGAGCTACCGTTGGCTGCAAACGCAGATGGGGCTGCCCGGAGATCAGGTACATATTGCCAAGTGCGGCGACTACCGCTGTGAGCAAATCATCCGCATCTGCGAGAATGCGACTGCGAGGTGACGGTTATGAAATGCGTGAAAAGGCTCACAGCTGACCAACAGCGTTTGGCAGAAGAAAATCTGACCATCGTAGAGCGCGTCCTGCGGTTCGACATCAATGCCAATCCCTGCGTTGCTGGTCTTGGCTATGAGGACTTGTATCAAGAGGGCTGTGTCTGGCTCTGCAATGCAGCACTGACCTTCGACCCAGCGCGCGGTAGCTTTGCATCCTATGCCCGGCAGGTCGTACAGAATGGTCTTGTCAGTTACTGCCGCAACCTTACGGGAAAACAATCCCGCATGATTTCTCTGGCAGAGATGGAGCCAACTGCACTTGCCGCATTAGAAGTACAACATAGCGCTCCCTTCGATATTGAGTGCGAGACTCCCCTGCTGCTTGCCGCCGCAGAATCTCAATACAGCGGCGTGACCCGCAAGGGCGTCCATGCGCTGGCGTTGCAAGTCTCCGGCATACCGCTTACCGCAGTTGCTACTCGCATGAGCGCCCCGCCCAACCACGTTTCGGCGTGGATCAGCCGTGCTGTCCACAAATTGCGAAACGATGAATCTTTTCTCTCATCTCTACACGAAAATTAAAATTTGGAGGTCCCCTTATGAAAATGCTTTACACTGCCAATGGCCGTTATATCCGCTGCTGCACCGAAGAAGGCACCCGCCCGGTCATCATCGTCTGCGAAAAAGAGTACGAGGTCGATGTGCAAGAGTTTATGCTCTGGTCCATCCTCAACTGGCGCATCCTGCGGGAAGAGGAAATCAGTAGCTTCTACGAGAAGATGGCGAGCAGTTCCAATGTCACCATCCACCGCAGCTGGCAGGACTGTGTGCAGCGCCTGCTAGTTCGCGGGCTCCTTGTGGTTGGCACCGGGGATACCGAGTATGATGCGCTATATGATTTGCTCTCCTGCCGCTTTATCATCCCCATCGGTGCGGCATGGCCGCTGCGGGTGCTGTCGTTCCTCAAACTGACGTTTTTGGAGGGCATCTCTTGGAAAATCACCCGCCGCCTGTTCCACGTTGATGCCCGTAGCGCCTGCGAGAAAAAAGTCATCCGCCTTGCCCGGCAGACACCGCTCTCGTGCGCGGAAATTATCAAGTGCATCGAAATGGACATCCGTCGCCTGAAGGACGGCTACGATGTGCTGGACAAGCTGTACGATGACAACGACTTGAACTGCGACAACTTCGCCCAGGCTGTTCGGGAGTACCGTTGCAGCCACGAAGTCATCACAGCAGTAGCAAACCTTTATCTTCGACAACAGATTATGATTGATACATATTAAATCGTCTCTGGGTTGACAACTACAAGATATAGTATTATAATTGCTTTGTAAATGATTTTTATGCTATATAAGCATACGCTGTTGTTTTTGTAATCGGTGCCGGTAGTAGATGGCATTGCGCTGAATTGGGCGCGGTGTCTCCCCTGCCGGCACTTTTTTATATAGATATTTCCTGCCATTGGCAGAAAGGAGTGAACCAAGAATCAATCCGCATCCCGCATGGCCGCCGAACAGTGGCCGTACCTTGGGCTGCATCAAGTGTTCAGAACGGACACCTGATGCAGCCCCTTTTTGTTTTTGTGAAAGGACGGTAATCGACAATGAAATCTGACAATGCCATCCGGAATGGCACAAGCATTTTTGTGGGCATCATCGTAGCCATCGCCGCGTTCGCGCGCGGCGCGCTACTGCTGCCGCTTCTGCTTGTTGCCTGCTCCGTCTGGGGGCTGTATGTGCTGCACTATCTGCGAGGCAGTCTCCCGGCAGTCCCCAAGAAGAAAGCAAAGGCTCCCCGCCGCGCTAAATTTGTGGTGCCGGACATTGAGGATGAACCTCTCAGCGACATTCTGCTGCTCCATGTGAACCAGCGCATCACCGCTGCACTTCGCACAGCAGGCAGCAACATCACATGGGAATGGGCTACGAAAGACCCGCTTACCATCGTCAAAGAGGGTGGGCGCTGCTTAATCCGTGTTCACGGATTAGACGGTTTTGAGAGTGCCGAGGTCGTGCTGGACAAGCAGGCGCATCTGCGGTGTGAACTCATCAACACCGTACCATTGCGCCCGAATCCCACGGCAGACGCACCCGAAACACCGCGCATCCCTGCCGAGACACCTCCGCTGCCCGATCCTCGTGTCTGGTATGAGACCGAGGGACGCGCAACACTGGAAAACATCGTGGCCGACCTCAGTTCCCGCGGGCATCACTCGATGACCGTGCAGGAGGACGGTCACATCCAGCTTGTGGACGGCAGCACATCGGTACTCCCGGCGCTGCACGGCTTCCCACCCATTGGGTGCTGGGAAAAGCTGAAACAGGTCTTTGCAGGAGATGGGCTGGCCGCCGAGGAAACTTCCGGCAAGCTGGTTCTCTCGTGGTAAAGGGAGGTTTCGCGTATGAAATCCGGTGTAACTTTACAGCAGATGCTGACCGAAGTGAAGCGGCAGAGCGAGTCCAAGGAGGACTACCTCATTGCCCCCAATCGCCTGCGGATGGAATCCTACGGCAAAGAAATGTTTCTGCACCTGTCAGACGACAGCGGCACCGAGCTGATTGAGCCCATGACCATCACCGGCATCGCTCATCGGCAGATCGGCACCCACCTGCGTATTCCCGCCGCCTACTATGACCGCATGCGGGAGGAACGTCCCGACTTGCTGGCCTACAACGCCAACACATGGTTCAAGCAGGAAAGCAGCCAGCGCATGCTGCGTACCTTGGACGGCTCCGCTCGCGCGTACCTGAGCAATCGCTATCGCCGCATCGACAATATCGACATTGCCGGAGTGACGCTGCCGATTCTCGGCGGGCTGCCCGACATCCGCTTTGAAAGCTGCCAAATCACCGAAAGTCGTATGTACATCAAGGCCGTGAACCCCCGCTTGCAGGCGGAGGTATCCCCCGGCGACATCGTGCAGGCCGGAATCATCATCAGCAACAGCGAGGTCGGACTTGGTTCCGTCAGCATCCAGCCGCTGATCTATCGGCTGGTGTGCAGCAACGGTATGGTCGTGAATGAGGCAGCCGCCCGCCGCAACCATGTGGGGCGCGTTACCGACAGCGAAGAGAACTTCAGCGTCTACTCCCAAGCAACCTTGGACGCCGAGGACAAAGCCTTTGTCATGAAAATTCAGGACACCGTGCGCGCCGCCGTGGAAGAAGCGCGGTTTTCGCAAATCGTCGGCAAAATGCAGGAGGCAAAAGCCGCACAGATGGACACCCATGATGTGCCGGCTGTCGTCAAACTTGCGAGCAAAGAGTTTCACATTACCGACAGCGAGAGTACCGGCGTGTTGCAGCGACTGATCGAGTCCAACGATCTGACGCTGTACGGTTTATCCAACGCCGTGACCCGTCACAGCCAGGATGTGGAGAGTTATGACCGCGCCAGTGAACTGGAAAGCATTGGTTACAGTATTTTGACCATGCCAGCTCGGCAGTGGTCGAGAATCAACCGGGCAGCCGCTTGATGCTGCCCCACATACAGGAGGATTTTTTTATGTCTATGATGAATGCTAACGCCGCAGCTACCACCGCCATGACCGCCAACGAACCGCTGGATTTTGTGCTGCCCGAAATGGGCGATGCCGATTTCAGCAGCGAGGAACTTGCCGAGGATAGGGACGGCTTTACGATGTCCTTTCCCCGCATCAAGATTCCCGCAGGCGGCGTACTGCAGTTTGAATTGCCTACCGGCGACCCGCAGCACCCGGATTACAGCCCCACTCTCACCGGCGTGATTTTGTTCAACCACGCAAGCTGTGCCTACTGGCCGGAGGGTGATGAATACAGCGATGATGTGCCGCCGCTTTGCTCCTCGGTGGATGGCAAGCAGGGCTACGGTGAGCCCGGTGGTGTTTGTGAGGCTTGCGCGTTGAGCCAGTTTGGCAGTGCCAGCAACGGTCGCGGCAAAGCCTGCAAGAATATGCGGGTGCTGTATCTGCTGCGCAGTGGAGAGTTTATGCCGCTGGCAATCAACCTCTCGCCTACCAGCATCAGCCCGTTCCGCGAGTTCTTGAATCAGGGCTTTGTTTTCCGTAACCGTGCTACCTACGGCAGCCTTGTGGAGATTGGTCTGAAACGCCAGACAAACCCGGAGGGCAAGGATTACAGCGTTGCCACGTTCAAGCGGCTGGGTGACTTCCACGGTGACCAGCTTGCTTCCGTGCGCAAGTACGCCTTGAGCTTCCGTGAGCAGATTCGCGGCATGAACCGCCAGCGCATCGAAGCGAAGCGTGAACAGGATGATGGTCTTTGCGAGGTAGAGAACTACACTGTTGCCCCTGCGGTCACCGATGACAGTTTCTGCATCGGTGCCACAGTGAACGGCGACACACAGCCGCTGCCTGCGTGATAGTTTATGAAGGAGGTGCTTTATGCACGATATTCCGTTGAATGACACCCAGCGCATTTTTGCCGAGAAAAACCACAACCTTGTCTACAAGTTCCTGCACGAGAAGAATCTGCCTGCCAGCGAGTATTATGACATCGTCATTTTCGGCTACCTGCGGGCGGTGCAGCGGTATCTGACAGACCCGAATCTTGCAGGCTATTCCTTTGCCACGGTAGCGTGGCGGGCCATGGAGGGCGAAGTTGTCAATACCCACCGCACCGACAAGCGCCGTTTCCGCGTCATCCGTTTTGTTCGTTCCCGTCAGTCTTACACCGGGCATCTGACTCGGCGTTCTACGCCAACGGTAACGGACGAGGAAGCATTACATGAAAGTGAAGTGGCACTGCTCCTGCACGCCCTCGCCAAGCGGGTAACACCCCAGCAGATGGAGATCATCCGTCTGCGCACCAAGGGATACCAGACGAACGAGATCGCGCAGATGCAGAATACCTCGCTGTATCATGTGAACACGCTGCTGGACAATGCACGGTTCATCGTGGTGGAACTATGCAGAGATTCTTAAAGGGAGGCAATGACAGAATGAAAAAGCGGAAGCTGGAGCTTTACATTACCGGCAAACTCATGTCCGCACTGATGGTGGGCAGGCCTGCCATTTTCAGCACTGGTGGTGAGATGTATCATACGGCCCCTGTGGTGAAGATTCATGAGACAGAAACGCAGGCGATTCACTTTGAGACATCTACCACCCACTACTACATCAAGCCCCGCCCTTTTGTGCTCGCGGTCCTCAACCCGCACCGACAAACGCTGGCCGCGTGTGCGTAAAGGGTTGAATGTTCACAGAATGATTTGATAATAGCCGTGGCGGCGCTTTGCTGCCACGGCTTCTTTTGGAGGTATCTCCTATGATAAACAACGAGTGGGGTTTTATTACGTTTCCAACCCACACTGACCCGGAACAACGAGCGATTGCGCGGTTAAAGATTGCCAGTGAAATGTCGCTGGAGCATTACAAAACCCCGCTGCTGCTCACCCATTCGGGCGGAAAAGACAGTTGTGTTCTGACAGAGCTTGCCCTGCGCGCCGAGATACCGTTTGAGGTTCTGCACGCGCACACTACGGCCGACGCGCCGGAAACCGTCCATTTTGTGCGAAACGAGTTTGCGCGGTTGGAGAATCGCGGGATACGATGCAGCATCAACTATCCTTTATATAAAAGTAGGCGTACAAGTATGTGGGACCTGATCCCGCGCAAGCTGATGCCGCCAACCCGCGTGGCCCGGTATTGCTGCGCTGTCCTCAAAGAACAGAACGGTAAAGGGCGTTTTCTCGCCACCGGGGTGCGCTGGGCAGAAAGTGTCAACCGCTCCAAGCGCAGGGGTATCTTTGAAAAGCACGTTTCCAACCGCGATAAGGAAGTACATATCCGAAATGACGAGGAAAGTCTGGATGCGCTGTTTGCCCCCTGCAGGCTGGCAGCGAAACGCTTTGTGAATCCCATTGTGGATTGGAGCAATCGTGAAGTCTGGGATTTTCTGCATGATGCGAGGATTCCGGTGAACCCGCTTTATTTCTGCGGCTTTTCACGGGTAGGCTGTATCGGCTGCCCGATGGCCGGGAAACACCGCTATTTTGAGTTCGCTCGCTATCCACAGTACGAGAAGCTGTATCTTATGGCATTTGACCGAATGCTGGAGGAGAGGCGCAGGCGCGAAAGGATTGATGGCAGTTGGGGCAAGGATGCTACCGCAGAAGAAGTTTTTCATTGGTGGATGGAGGATGATTTCATCCCCGGCCAAATGAGTTTGGAGGAATTTTTATATGTATGCTGAGAATTTGATTTCCACCCCGGAAGCACAGGCAGACTTCTACCCTACCCCAAAGGAACTGGGCAAAAAAATGGTACAGGGTATTGACCTTGGTTTCATCAGCACAGTTTTAGAGCCATCTGCCGGAAAGGGGGATTTGATTCGGTGCCTTGCCGAAAAAGTGATTGCACAAGAATACCGCTGCAATCCCCATACATTAAATGTTGATGCTATTGAAATCGACCCTTATATCCGCAGTATTCTCAAGTATGAATTTGGCGGTGCTAGGCAGCAGGAAATTCAGCACATTCTGCGTGAATTTGAAGATCGTACCCGTTACGATTACAAGCTCAACAAAGAGGTTGGTCTCAATGATGAAGAAAAGGCTGCACGTGCGCAATTAAAGCACGAATCTTCTCTGCGGGACAAAATCAGCCTGCACATTGTGCATGATGATTTCTTGACCTTTACTTCTCGCAAGACCTATGACCTGATTCTGATGAACCCACCGTTTTCTGCCGGCTGTGAGCATCTTTTGAAGGCCATAGAGTTGCTAAAATGCTGCGGCGGTAAAATTCGCTGTCTGCTGAATGCCGAAACTGTGCGCAATCCTTATTCTGCCCAACGGCAACTCTTGCAGCAGTATCTGGAAGAATATGGAGCTGAAGTAGAAATCTTGGCGGACGCTTTCAAAGATGCAGAACGCCAGACTGATGTTACCGTAGCACTGGTGCGCATTGATATTCCGAGGCCAACATACCATAGTGAGATTTACTCCCGTTTGAAAGAAGCCTCCAATATAGAACAGCCACAGACTGAGGCAACGGAATTGACGCTGACAGATTTTCTCGAAAACATCGTGCAGCAGTTCAACTTTGAAACCGATGTAGGGATTGCTTTGATTCGGGAGTATCTGGGGATGCGTCCTTATTTGATGGAAAGTATCCCGCCTGGCCAATATAGTGACAGCACACTGGTGCTTTCTGTTGGCACAGACCATCGTTCAAGAGGGCCGCATATCAATGATTTTCTACATCTCACCCGCCGGAAATATTGGAACGCTCTGTTCCATAACGACAAATTCATGGGTAAGCTAACCAGTGAACTGCGCCAGAAATACTATGACATGGTCGGAAAGCTGGTAAACTACGATTTCACGCTGTTTAACATTCAGCAGATCTCACTGGAAATGAACGCAGAACTGTCACAGGGCATCCAAGATACCATCTTCAAACTGTTCGAGCGTTTTACGGTCGAGCATAGCTGGTACCCGGAGACATCGAAAAATGTTCATTACTTTAACGGCTGGAAAGCGAATAAAGCCCACAAAGTCAACAGCAAAATCATCCTGCCTGTGAATGGAATGTTCTCGGATTACTCTTGGTCTGATGCATTTGAAGTCAGCCATGCTGAAGCCTGCATCTCGGATATAGAAAAGGTGTTCGATTTTCTGGATGGCAACATGACAAGTTATGTGAATCTGCACGGTGTACTGGCGCGTGCTGCCAGAGCCGGACAGACGCGAAACATCCCCTGCAAGTATTTCGATGTGACCCTTTATAAAAAAGGTACGATGCACATTCGGTTCCACAATGAAGAACTGCTGGAGCGTTTCAACATCTATTGCAGCCGAGGCAAAAACTGGCTACCGCCGAACTACGGCAAACGCACCTACGCCGATATGCCGCAGGAAGAACAGGCGGTCATTGATTCTTTCCACGGCAACGGTGAACCCGCTTCCGGCAAAGAGCGATATGCCGAAATTCTCGCAAAGCGGGATTACTATTTACAGGCACCCAAGCAGGACTTTCCCCTGCTGACAAACTAAGAGGTAAAAAGCCTATGTATAAAGAAAAAGTACGCAAATTCAAGTGTTATTACTGCTCGGACTGTAAACTCTATGCCGGGTCTGAAACGAAAACGATTCACGGTCGGCGCATGAAGCCGAACACAAAATACTGCACCGGCGGCAAAAAGATCATCATCTTTCGCTCTGATGACCCCAAGGTAAATGTACCGAAATGGTGTCCTAAGCTGCGTGTGCCGCCCACATTGCGGATTTACCACTTCCGATCACCGGGAATCGAGGCAGGAGAGAGAATGCTTGCGGCCAACGGAATCTCGTTTTTCCCATACCCCAGCCGCTATGCAGTGCGGTATGAGGGAGAGTCACCCTATACGGCGATGGATTTTGCAAGGCAAATTAAAAAGCGTCCTCTCGCGGAACTACTCTCTATGCAGCTATTGCCCTATGAGATTCTGGAAGTCGACGATGGTATCCGCCCGTACTGTTTCCTTGTAGAACGTCTCGGTCACGTGCGGTGCATCCGCTTCAAAAGTGACATCGCACGCGAAAGTAAGTATGAAGAGTCTGGCGGCAAAGCGATTTGATTCTATGGAATCATGCAGATGTTCCGTTCACAGTCACCTGTAAAAGCGTCAAATCAAGCTATCGCAGTACGTTTATTGCTTGCCTCAAGCCTATAAATGCGCTCTTTTGACAAAAATCTCCGTCACATCATAAGTGGCGGAGATTTTCTATTATCGATTCACATCAAAAATTTCGATGCAGTGTGCAAACAATACGCACTGCTCTTGATACAAATCCTCGTCGAATATACCGTTTACTACGGAATATTTTCGCAAAAGATTTTTGTACCGGACAAACAGTTCCTCAAAAGCCGATGTACTTCCCAATTTCGCTGAGAGTAACAGTTCCATAAAAGTCATTTTACATCCCCCATTTCGGCTCTCAGCTTTTTAATGCTTCTATAATAGGCAGATGCCACTCCTTTTTCTTTGAGTCCTGTTTCTTGAGCAATTTCCTTAAAGGGCTTTCCTTTTAGGGCATACTCTGTGACAACAAACCTCTCTTTGAGACTTAATTGCTGCATAGCAGCCATCAGTTTTTCATTTTGCGGCTCCATTCTGCTCCACATATCATACCCGGCGGTTCTAAATTCGGATTGTTCTGCCTCCTTTTTAGTTCGGTTTTCTTTTTCGTTATCTCTCTGCTTTTTCTTTATGTAGGATTGGCGTTTTCGTTTTACTGCCAAAACCACATAAGCAGTAAATTGGTTTTGGCATATATCATCTTTGGATATGCCATCGTTCCTTTTTATCATTTCTGTACTCCCATCATTTTTTCTTCGATGGGAATACTGGTGGTGAACGACAGCGACAAAGAATCTTGTCGAATTGAAAATTGACACGCACAATTTCTTCGGTATATGTCCACCCGTATGGAGGATGTACCGTCAGAGTTCGCATATGGCAGTGGCAATTCCATTTTGCTTTTTGTATGGAATTGCCAGAGCTATTCATTCGACAATCTCATCATGCGGTTCTCCGTATAGAAGAAAAACCTATTAGGTCATAGGCAATGTAGCATAACCGCACTTTGAGAAAAGAGGCTTCAAGGCACTTTTCATTTTTTGAATTTGTTGTGTACCTTCAAATGAAAAAAACAAGGAGAGGCTTCCAAGGAAACCTCTCCTTAACTGGTATTAAGGGCTATGTCAGAATTTTTCCGGCAGAATATTACCCGCCGTTTGACATGCGAATTACGTGAATGTTTTTAGTGATCTTCTTTCGCAGCCGGCTTTTTCATTTCTTCCGGGCGTGTAGGCTGAAACATGCCCCACGGCGAATCCGGCGGCCATCCGTAGCGTTCACGATGAACAACTACCTGTGCCATTTCATGGGCAAGATGCTGTGTAAAGGTTTCTTTTGATGCCATAATTATTACCCCTTTCGTCCTTATATTTAAAATTTTTATCAATAGAATGCTTTATTGCATTCCAAAGCCGTGCTTAGAAATCAATAGTGTGACCGCAACAGCCAAAATCGCAGAAGTTACTCGATATGCTATCGGTTCCCTAAAAAATAGCAATAGGCACGCCGAAAGCATAACGATTGCTAATCTTAATTTCACTTCTTTGCGTACTGCAACAAGTTCTTCCGCGTTCAAATGAAGGGCAGCATTATTTGCTGGTGCTAATCTTAAAATTAAAATAGAAGCAGCAGCAAGACAAATCAGATTTGATACGGGATGCAATCGCTTTGCAAGCTCTAGTGATACGATCATTGTAAATGTTGACCCTAAAAGGCATCCCTCCGGCGTTTTAGCATGGTATCCACCTGTCCGCATACGAATGAAGCGGAAGACCAGCAGAAAAAGGAAAGTGCTTCCCCATCCGTCAAAAAATGCACCTACTGGAAGCAGAAGAAGAAATGTAACCATTCCCATTAGGCGGCGCATCAAACCATATTGCAGCCAAGCAATCTGATCTGGTTTGATATAGTGCTTTTGTAAACAAAAAGCCGCTATCCTTGCCGCCAATGCTTCCATTTACGTCAACTCCTTACGCTGTTCATTTTATCAGCAGAAAATAATTCCCGCCACAAAAATGTCACAAACGCAAAAAATATGGCATAAACGCAAAATTTGAAAGATGGAGAAGCACTCAGTACAAAATCTCAGCAATCAGCCGAGTTATCAATTCCGTTTCCTCGGTTGTTGGTTTCGGAACATTTTTGTGTCCTTGAGATCTTCTTTTCTTGGTTCGAATGTACGCTGTCAAGTCCATAAGCAATTGCACCTGCTCTGGGCTTAATTCCTTAAGCGATAGGACATTACATTTCTCACCGCTTGTCAAATAATCCAACGAAACATTTAGAACGTCTGCCAGTGCAGCTGCCTCCGTCAGTCGCGGAACGGCAAGATCACTTTCGCATTTCCCCAGCACTGAATCTGAAAGTCGCAGGTTCGGATCAAACCCTTTTGCACGTTCAACCACCATCTGCTGCGTAAGATTTTTGTCTTTTCGCAGTTTTAACAGGCGTGGCCCAAAATCATACAACATAAGCGTTTTACCCTCCTTGCACAATATAAATATTTTACAATTCGGCGCCGTTTTAATTATGGAATCCGCTTGATTAAATTCCACAAACGTGGTATATAAAAAGAAATCTATTGACAAAACCCGGAGGATTCGTTATTTTGAAAACATACCCCAAACAAAGGATTGGCAGTCGAGCCTATATAGGAGAGAGTATGGTCAAGATTCTTATTTGTGACGATGATCCTACATTCGCGCAGTCAATGTTCAAAAGGATACTATCATTGCCAGCCTATACCAGCAAATCCATGAAATTGAGCTGCTTAACTGATATTGCTGAAATGAATGCTGACACTATCGCGCAATATGACATTCTATTTCTCGATATTGACCTTGGTAAAGAAAGCGGTATTGACCTTGCAAGAAAGATGCGCAAGATGAATCCGGAAGCCGTATTGATCTTCGTGACAAACTTCAGTGAATACGCCCCCTGAAGGGTATGAAGTAGATGCGTTTCGCTATCTTGCTAAATCCGAGTTGGAAAAGAAGCTGCCAACCTATTTTGAAGATGCGCTGGCAATGTGCCGCACCCGGCAGCGAAAAGTAGAGATTCTCTGTGAGGGTGAGAGTGTGCCTATTCCGGTTCAATCTCTTGCATGGATAGAAAGTCAGGGACGTGAACAGTATCTCCATTTGGTAGGCGGATGCCGTGAGCAGCTAATTACCCGATTAACTATAACGCAGCTTGAGGATTTGCTTGTTCCTCATGGATTTTTGCGTATCCACAAAAGTTATCTTGTAAATATGGCGTATTTACAGTCTTTTCAAAGCACAAGTGCAGTTCTGACAATCGGTCAAACGCTTCCTGTGGGGGCTCGTAGTTATCGCGACAATAAGCAAAAATTTGTAAGATGGCAGGCGCAGCAACTATGGTAGTAGTCTGGGGTAATATTCTTAGCCTTATTGGCAACGCTTTTGCGCAGGCCGTTGAAATTCTTGTATTCGATGCATTCTTCACTCGCAACGAGAATACAAAAAATCGCTGGCTTTATATTTTATTATGGTGGGGCATTTCCACATTTTCAGCTATCGCGATTGGTACGAAATTCGGCTATACGTTCAAGATGCTTCAGGAAATTGCGTTCCTGTACATATTCTGTGTTTTCCTATACCAAAGCCGATGGGACCGAAGATTCTTCATCGTTGTAACCATTTATGCTGTTTTATTCTCCTACAGTCACTGGTTTGAGTCCTTTTGCCTATATGCTGGAAATTTGGACTACGAAGAATATATATGGAATGTTCCTCTATACTCCGTGCTATTCTTCGTCCGTGGGTTTATTTCCCTATTTGTTGCACTGATTATTAAAAAATACCATCGTCCTCTGCACGCAAGGAGTCATGCAAGCGCTTGGATTCCCCTATCTGCTGTCTTTCCTGTCTGCACACTGCTTGTTCTCAGACAGGTATATTCCTATCCGGAAGAACAACGTGTATGGCAGATTTGTTTGTTGATTCTCGATCTTGTTGATATTGCCGCATTGATTTTGCTGGACTATCTTGAGGAAAACGCGGAGAATCGCGAGAAGCTGATTGCTGCCAATGAACGTGCCCACGTTCAGGACGAAAATATACAGGCTCTGAGTCAAGCATATGCAGGGCAAAGAAAAATGACGCACGACTTCCGGGCCAACTTATCGACTTTATCTGAATTGCTGGAAAGTGAACGCATTGACGATGCCAAAGAATTTCTTTCAGAGTTGAATGTGCGCCAAAGTGAGCGGATTTTGCTTGTCAACAGCCATAATGCTGCTATTGATGCGGTTCTAAACCAAAAGGGATATATTGGGAAGAAGCAAGGCATTGATATGCGGTTTCGTGTCAATGATCTTTCCGCGCTGAGGCTTCCTCGTGTAGATGTGACCATTGTGCTGGGCAATTTGATTGATAATGCCATGGAAGCTTGTGCAGGCTTGTCCGATCCAAACCGCTGGGTCAGTATTCAGATCCTTTACAGCGAGAATATGCTTTCTATTTTAATTATCAATCCCAGTAATATCGTTCAGATCAACGATGGCCACATCCCTACAACCAAACAAGACCCTTTGCTTCATGGCTTCGGCATTGGAAACGTTAAAGACATTTTAGAAAAGTATCATGCCGAGTACCTTTTCACTTATGATGACGGACGATTTATTTTTAGCGCAGACTGGCCTGATATAGCTGAACCATCTGTGAACGCATCAATTCTCTCATAACCAATATTTCTTTTAATCCTCTGTGCAGAACAACTCGCACAGAGGATTTTTGCATTCATGCATATTTTTTTGCGTATACGCAGGTTTAGTGGACTTTTGTAGAAAACCGTGTTATTTTGATGTCAAGATAAATGCACAGCTTACAACAGTTTCTTACTTAGTATTAGGCATCGGCGCGCAGATGCTGAAATATCGTCCGAACATCAACCCTATTAAATCCATTAGATTGGAGGCTTATCAAATGTCTACGATGAAGAAACGCATCCCCATGTTCCTGCTTGCCCTCGCAATGATGGTGGCTATGGCGGTACCCGCTTTTGCGGACGGAATCTCCACTAGAGCCAGTACGGATTCTTTTGTTACATATTGCGCTTACGGTGGCACAAACGAAATGAGTACGGTTGGTCCGTCTTCAATGCAAGATGGTGCCGAAGTCAAACTTGCAACAGCTTCCACTTCAATCACGCATAAATTCATCGCTGTAAAAGCAGATGACGGCTCTTTACGCATTTTTAGCAGAATTGGATATTCAGCTGGTAACAAAAGTACTTCCTATACTCTCAATGCTTATCGTGTTGGCTCTAATTGGCCCTGCACAATGCTTAAAGGCAGCCGCGATAATCGTGCCGATTCTGAGATTGACTTCAAGACCGTTGATAGCGTCTCGTTCCGAATTTTCCTTTCGAAGCGAAATCGTTACCTGTTCCAAAATGGGATAAATACGACCCTGACTTGGCAGCCTTATACAGAGAACAACTCTTGTAGGTGGTATGAAAAATTCTGATTCATTATTTGTATGGATTAATCTTTAAATAGTCCGACACAACAAGTGTAAACCGCAAGATAATTCCATGTGGTTTACACTTGTTGTGCTATTATCAGAACAGTAGGTGATTACAATGAAGTTTAGGATTTTATGCTTTTCATTACTCTGCATGATTGCTATTTCTTTTACGGCGTGTTCAAATAACGCATCCGATAATGATAATGTCAATAACAAACCCGATAGCATTGCTGTCCCCCCAATATCACCAACTAGCATAGCAGGTCTTCGATGTGCCGATCCATACGGTGAAGGATTAGCTTCTAACTCTCAAGGAGCTTATTTTACAGTTCTTCGCCCAGACGGAAACTTAAATATTATGTACTTAGACTATTCAACAGGAACTGAAGTATACCTTTGCAGTCAAGCAAATTGTACCCATGATAGTGAAGGCTGTACTAGCTGGATTCCATCGAAAAGCGGATTGATTCCCAGCCTTATTTGCACAAATGATTTTTTGTGTGTTATCGGCTGTGGAATTAATGATCCAACTGCATCAGAAGGTGAATACCCATATCTTGAAGTGATGGACTTAGACGGGAAGAACCGAAAAGTTGTATATCGCTCATCCACTCCGTGTGAATGGCAGGCACTTATAAATGATGATGAAAATTTTTACACTATAGAGGTTTCAACTTGTATTATTGATGGACAAATTGAAAATTCATCTCGATTAGTTCGCATCAATCTCAAAAGCGGTATTAAGGAAGTTCTTACTGACTTATCCGCGGAAATAGAGGACGCATCTTCTGTTTACGTCTGTGACGCTATCGATAATAGTATTTATTTTAAGAGTTTTGTTCAGCAGGGTGACTCGTACAACGATATCATCACCAACTATTATGAAATAAATATTTTAGATTCCTCAATCACGCTGCTTTGCAGTAATAGTACCCCTGCCGACACCTCATACTTATTGAAAAATCGAAAAATGTATAGTGCTAATATATCAACAAATCAAATTTCGGAAGCTGATATAGGAACAGGCGATACAAAGATTATTACACGTGATTATGCAGTAAATCATGCGTATTCCAATCCATATATAAAAAGCCTAATTGACAATCACCTTATTGTCAACAGCATTACTGACAGTGGAACAGATACCGCAGCTGATTGCATTGATGTCATTGACTGCTCCAATGGAAATGTATTTCAATGGCCAATATACTATGAAGATTCTCAGGTGGAAAAAAAATTTCCTGTAAATATTGCTGCCGAAATCGAAGACAAGTATGTGATTAAAGTTGCTGAAACTGTGATTGCTGTCACATATAACAACGAAAACTACGCCATGTCAAATCCCGTATATGCACTTATCAGCAAGGACGATTTTTGGAATGGTAATAATAATTATCAAGCATTTTCTATTGTCAATTAGCCTGTATAAACTTTTAACTGCAAAGTCGAATTTTTCCGTATGCTGGCATAATTGACAAACCTCTTTTTCATATGGTACACACTGATAACCTCTGATTTATAATTATTATATGAATACTACATTTGTTATTGACTCCCTCTGCAAGACCTATATTTCGCATATCCCGATGTTACCATTCGGAAAAGGTGCGCAACCACAAGTAAAAAGAGCGCTGTCGGGCGTGTCGCTCACCCTGACGCCAGGTCTTTACGGCTTGCTGGGTCCCAACGGTGCGGGCAAATCCACCCTGATTCACATTATCACAGGTACGCTTGCGCCCGATTCCGGCGAGGTGCTTTGGTGCGGCAAGCCCGCAGCGGGTATTGCCTTTCGCCGCATTCTTGGCTATATGCCGCAGCAGCAGGGGCTGTACGACAGCTATACCGGGCGGCGCTTTCTTGCCTACATGGCTGCGCTGAAGGAAATCCCGCGAAAGACCGTTGCCGCCGAGGTGGCCCGTGTGGCGACTGCCGTAAATTTAACTGCCGAGTTGAACAAGCGACTTTCTGCCTATTCCGGCGGCATGAAGCAGCGTCTGCTGTTGGCATCCGCTCTGCTTGGAGATCCGAAGTTGTTAATTTTAGACGAACCAACGGCAGGTCTTGACCCAAAGGAGCGTGTTCGCCTGCGTGAATTGCTGGCAGATATGGCCAAAGACCGTATTATTCTTGTAGCAACGCACGTTGTTTCGGACGTGGAAACGGTCGCCACCAAGGTCATTCTGCTACGTGCGGGCAAAATTGTAGATGCCGCGCCCGTGCCGGAGTTGATTGAAAAATACACACCCGGCCAAGGTCTTGAGGATGTCTACCTGAATGTGTTCGGTGAGGGGGACGGCAAATGAGCCTGTTTTTTGCTGAACTCCGCAAAATTTGGGGCGGCAGGGTGTTTCCTGTCCTGTTGGCGATACTGGCATCCGCCAATCTCTTGCTGCTGTGGATGGGCACCCGCCCCACCGCCAAACAGCCGCCCGCGTCTGCCTACCGGGCTGTAGGCGCAGAACTGACAGGCAAGACCATGGAGGAAAAAGGCAGCTATCTGCATGACAAATACACCGAGATAGAAAGCCTTGTGAAAATTGGACAGTATTACCGTGAAATGGCATACGGTGGCTATGGCCTTTCCCAGTATCGGCAGGACAATGCCGCTATGTTTGATGCCTATGAGCAGGAATACAATGACAAATCCTACACCCTATTCACAGATGATTTGAACACAGAGTACCGCCTGTTCAGCCAGCTGCAAAGCGAGTATGACACCGTGGCAGCTTACAGTGACTTCTTGGAGGGTGTTCAAACGAAAGCCACCCAACTGTCAGGCATCTCCATTTTTCAAAATGACCGTACTGGGTACGATTTGAAAAACATAGAACGGACTGCACAGGTTTATGCCGGACTGACAGATACGCCTATAAAGTATTACCCGCAAAAGGGCTTGTACACGGCCATCAGCTATGCATTCACGGATCTTATCCTGTTGGCGGCTATGCTGCTGCTTGCGCTGATTCTTGTACGCCAAGAGCGCGACAGCGGTTTGTTGAGCCTGATTCGCAGCTTACCCGGTGGACGGTTAAAAACGGCCATTGCAAAGCTGGCGGCATTTGCTGCCAGCTTATTGGTCGTTCTGATGGTGCTGTATGGAGTCAACCTCGCATATTGCTCGGCGTCGTTCAGTTTGGGGCCTATGAATCGCACAATTCAAAGTGTTCCGGCTTTGATGCGCTGTACCATGCAGATTACCGTTGGGCAGTATCTTTTTCGATTTTTACTTGCAAAGTGGGCCGGTGCGTTTGTGATGGGGCTGTGGGTTATGCTGGCTGCCCTTATCGCCAAACGCGCTGCCGCCGGGTGGGTCGGTGCCTTGGCCCTGCCCTTGGCAATGTACGGCATTCGTGCTGCAATCCCTGCCACAAGTCATTGGAACGTTGTAAAATATGCGAATATGGTGAGCCTGCTGCAGACCAACGAGCTGCTGGGAAACTACCGGAATCTTTTCTGGTTTGGTAATCCTGTCAGCCTGCCGTTGGTCGAATGGTTGACGGCAGCCGTTTTGGGCGGCAGCTTGTTTGCGGCATTCTGCGCGGTTTTTGCCAAGGCACAGCTGCTGCCGGCTGCCAGGCACAGCTTTGCACTTCCGTTTTCCCGCAAAACGCGTGCGACCTCTGTTACCCATGAAGAGGGTAGGAAGTTATTGCTGATGAATGGGGCCGCAGTATTCTTGGCAGCGTTTCTGGTGTTTGGAATCTATCAGGGCGTGACGGCGGAGAGCTACATAGACGCGGACGAAATTTACTATGCCTATTATATGAAGCACATTTCCGGCCCGTGGAGCGAAGAAAGCCGCGACTGGATACGAAATCAGCGTAACGAGTTTATTCCCATGCTGGAGACACAGAAGCGTGTCAACAGCGGCGAATTGAGCAGTGATGCGTTGCTGGCCTACAGTTCACTGCAGCAGAAATATTCTGTCTATCAGCGTGTAGTGCAGTCCAACATCAATTACTATCTGAAAGAGAATCCCGGTGCATGGCTTGTCTATGA
>ERZ772902.841-NODE-841-length-28094-cov-4.828667_pt1 | contig 28094 bp, 21 predicted proteins | sample MGYA00511470_ERZ772902 | MGnify/ENA primary metagenome ERZ772902 (study PRJEB29015, sample SAMEA2737717) | human gut metagenome | biome: human gut; feature: human-associated habitat; material: faeces | place: China | collected 2012 ... | reverse complement strand
ATTGTTTTCAATGTTTTCTGCCATAGACGGTCATTCCTCCTTTCTCGGTCATACTCAAGACTCCTACTGATTCGGTCCTTCACCTCGAACGGAACTTGTTCCGTTTGGCTACTATGACCTCTGCTGACTTCTGCGCGTTCAGCATTGCTTTATGCAATGATTACCTCTTTCAAGGCGTACCGCACAGACCTCCCTAGGTACCACACGTTTCTTCCTCTCCATCCATCTGCCTCATTTATCATACATGATTCCGTGTAGTTATTGGGTTTCAACTTGTGATGCAGTCTTGCCCTCATGCATGACCTCATATGAGATTTCTGTTCGTCAGACCAGAGATTTGCCCGTGAGTTAGTATATTCCTCACATCCAGCTTCCTTCAGATTCCATCTCACGATGGACACCCTTGCCTTCGGCTATATCCTTCCCACTACCGGGCGGATTCGGGACTTTAACCCGTTAGAAACGTGCGCCGCTAGGCGCACATCTGAAAAATGCACCGGAATCAGGATGAACCCGGTGCATTAATTAACGATACTGTTTCTTAATTTCTTTAAAATCACACCCCGGACAATGCCGGGATCTCATATGCGTCTGATAAATTTATCGCCGTTCCAGTGCAATACGCGCCATCTGTTCCGCATCCTCCTTTGTATCTGCTGCCGCGAGAAAGCCCGTCGGATGACAGAATCTGGCTGTCGCAATGCCGCTGACCTTCGGAAGCTCCTGCGGATCACAGCCCCACCACTCCTGCGGAAAATCACAGACAAGGCTGCGATCCTCCTTCGACTTCGGAACTCCCTGCACACTATAGCCTCCACGGTTGGACGGATACACCGTAAACTGATAACCGCTGCCGATCACATTTCTCTTCCAAGGCACGTAACAAGGCAGGATCAACACCTCACCATCACACTCTTCCATCGCCTTCACAACTACCTCGGAAGCTCTTCTGAGTCCCTGAATGCTCTCAATATAATGCGTCAGAATCTTCTCCGCAAATGTCTCTGCCTCCCAGAACCTGTCATCATACGATGCATCGGAATCCCAGCCCGGATTAAACTTCTCCATCAGCTCCGACAGGGTATTCTCTGAGCCTGTGTTATCGGACTCATCTAACGGCTGGATAAACTTCTCATCAAAATCTGCCGCTTCCTCCTCCGTCAGGAAACAGGATCCAAACTCGCGCCAGAGAAGACCGAATGCCGCATACGGCACGCCATTCTCACGGATCTCCTTGTCCTGCTGGTGATGGTCAAATCTGCCTCGTCCAATATCATATACGATCCCGTCAAAATCCTCCGGCACATCAAAGCCTCTCTCCACCTGAATGTCCGGATTTATCAGACGAAGAAGCGCCGTGGAAAACAGATCATCCGCATGAAACTTGGCGCCGTGCGTAAATCCATGATCCGGCACAAGACCGGTAACTTCCTTTTCAAACTTAATCATAGTTACAATATCCTCCTGATCTGTTGTCTCACTAACAGCAAAAAGCCCCTGTTTCGAGGCTTTTTGCACGATATGAATAATTATTTATCCTTTTCAGATATATATTACAGCATTGCTTCCAGAGACTCACGAACCGCCTTAATAAATCCCTCGCTGTTGAGTACCGTCACATCCTTCATGCTTGTGATCAGTGCCAGATCCTTTGTCATCTTTCCGTTCTCGATCGTAGAAAGCGTTGCCTTCTCAAGCTTATCTGCAAACGCCATGAGTTCAGGAATGTTATCCAACTCACCACGTTTACGCAGAGCACCAGTCCATGCAAAGATCGTTGCAACGGAGTTTGTAGATGTTTCCTCGCCCTTCAGATGCTTGTAATAATGTCTCTGAACGGTTCCGTGAGCAGCCTCATACTCATACACACCGGAAGGAGATACCAGTACGGAGGTCATCATTGCCAGAGAGCCGCATGCAGAGGATACCATGTCACTCATAACATCGCCATCATAGTTCTTGCAGGCCCAGATAAATCCGCCCTTTGCCTTCATAACACGGGCAACCGCATCATCAATCAGTGTATAGAAATACTCGATGCCTGCTGCCTCAAATTTCTCCTTGTATTCCTTATCATAGATATCCTGAAAAATATCTTTGAAATTATGGTCATAGATCTTAGAGATCGTATCCTTTGTAGCAAACCACAGATCCTGCTTTGTATCCAGTGCATAGTTAAAACATGCCTTTGCAAAGCTCGTGATGGACTTGTCTGTATTGTGGATACCCTGAATGATACCGGGACCATCAAACTTCTGAATCGTCTGACGGATCTCTTTGCCGTCTGCACCGGTAAATACTAACTCTGCCTTACCTGCTCCCGGCACCTTGATCTCTGTATTCTTGTAAACATCACCATAGGCATGACGTGCCAGTGTGATCGGCTTCTCCCAGTTCTTCACGCAAGGCTCGATTCCCTTTACCTGGATCGGCGCACGGAAAACAGTTCCATCCAGTGCCGCACGGATCGTGCCGTTCGGAGACTTCCACATTTCCTTCAGATTGTACTCTGTCATGCGGGCAGCGTTTGGTGTGATCGTTGCACACTTAACAGCAACACCGTACTTCTTGGTTGCCTCTGCGGAATCGATCGTTACCTGATCGTTTGTCTCATTACGATACTCCAGTCCGAGATCATAATACTCTGTCTTCAGATCAATAAAAGGAAGCAGAAGCTCATCCTTGATCATCTTCCAGAGAATTCTGGTCATCTCATCGCCATCCATCTCCACCAACGGTGTCTTCATCTCGATCTTTGCCATGTCATTATCCTCCAATTTCATTAATATGTTGCTCAAACTTCCCACACAGGAAGAAAATGTACCGATAATATTTCTTATTCCAAAGAAATAAATACAGATTTTTGCCTGAACGTACTTAAATATCCGTAGGCTGTGTCTGAAAATGCTCTTGTCACATTACGGTTTTCGGAAAGTCTAATTGCTTTGCTGTTTCGATGATCGATGAACGCGTCCTGCCGTACTCGCCCCAAGACGGGGTTCAAGTGTTTCGTAAGGCGCTCTGCCCCCGCTGGTGCTTATGCCCTGTGCTTTAGGGCATTATGCACCATTGTGTGGGGCAACGCAGCGGGAGCGTGCCGACCGAAATGGTTGACCCCGTCTATGGGGGTCGATCGTTCGGACACGTATCCATCGAACCATTGCAAAGCAAAGACTTTCCGGAAAACCTAGTGATCTGCGAGCATTTTCAGACACAGTCTTACGGATTCGGTAAGTAATATAAGCAAAAATCGTATTCTTAACCCGTTTAGAATAAGAAATATTATCGGAACAGGATCGTTCTCCTGTGGGAAGTTTGAGTACGGTCGTGTATACCTGTATGCAATCAAACATTACTCATCTTAACTATACCACAAAAATACATGATGCACAAATGAGATTCTCTCCTTTTCGATTTTCTTTGTGTATTTTCCCGGAAATATTTTTTATTTTCGTGCAGTTTTCCGAAAATGATCCGAAGCGGTTGACACCGCAAGCACACGCCTGCTATACTACGAGCACTTTACAGCATTTCTCTCCGATAAGGAGGGAGTTCTATGAAATATCAATCATCATTCCGGCGGATTTTTCCCGCCATTTTCACGACACTGTCAATCATTGCAGGGCTTCTTTTCGCTCCTGCTGCCACCCGGACCGCTTCTGCCGCCCGTACTTTCATTGTACTGACGCAGTATCAGGCGTCCCTGTCTACCGGTCAGGAGTTTTATCTTGGTGCCGTTGTCTCAAGCGGCAGACTGCCATCTTTCAAGAGCTCGAATGCAAAAGTCGCATCGGTCAACCGCTACGGTCTTGTCACCGCGAAGCACGCCGGAAGCTGCCGCATCACAGCAAAGGCGGACGGAAGTGAATCGTCCTGCAGAGTCACGGTCGCCCGCACGAAGATTACGCTGAGTACACGCAGTATTTCTATGGAAAACGGTGAGACAAAGCGTCTTCAGGCTTCCACAACAGGAAGTGAGCCGGTCTCCTTCAGCAGCAATAAAAAGAGTGTTGCCGTAGTAGACAGTGATGGTGTGATCACCGCCTGCAAACCGGGTTCTGCCATCATCTCTATCACAGCCGGCAAGACAACAGCCACCTGCCGCGTCACCGTCAAAAAGCCTTCCATTACGTTGAACCATATTTACCGGAAGCTTTTCCGCTGCCAGCAGGTTCAACTTACCGCCGATGTGTCCTCCGGGATCACTCCGACCTGGAAATCCAACCGTTCCAGCGTTGCAACCGTCAGCGATACCGGTCTTGTCTGCGCCCAGAAACATGGCACTGCACTCATTACCGCCAAAGCCGACGGCGTCACCAAAACCTGTGAGATCGAGGTCGAAGTTCCAACCATCCGATTATCTGCATCCTCTCTGACCATGAAAGTGGGCAAAACACGCACACTCGGTTACAAAATATCCAGCGGCAATGCGCCTCTCATCAAATCAAGCAAACCAAATGTGGTACAGGTTGACCAACTCGGTAATCTCACCGCACGAAGCGTCGGAACCGCTGTCATCTCCTTTACGGAGGATGGCACCCGCGAGACCTGCACCGTCAAAGTCAGAAAATAAGTATTTCCAACTGTAAACAATAGAGAGAAATGTTGTAAAGGTTATTTGTTTCTTCACATTTTACTGTTATAATGAAGCCATACATTTTCAGAAAGGTATGGTGCGTTATATGAGTAATGAAAAGAGTATGAAAGACTACGAAAACGAACTGGAACGTTCCTTTCAGGTTCTGCGCGAGGGCGATATCCTCGATGTGACTGTGATCGGTATATCCGACACGGAAGTCACCGTCGACTTGAATTACTACACCGAGGGCATTATCCCAATCGAGGAATGCAGCGATGATCCGTCCTTCTCCATCAAAAAAGATATGGTGATCGGCGACACGATCAAGGCAATGGTTCTGGATCCGGAAAATGCAAGCGGCAACGTAATCCTTTCCATGCGTGAAGCCAACCGTGTTCTTGTCTGGGACGAGCTTAAGGAAGACATGGCAGACGGTACCGTTTTCTCCGTAAAGATCACCGAAGCTGTTCCTGCCGGTGTGACCGGATATGTCAAGGGGATCCGCGCATTTATCCCGGCATCCCAGCTGGCACTGACTTATGTTGAGGATACCGAGGCATATGTCGGCATGACCGTCCAGGCAGTGATCATCACCGTGGAAAAGGATATTCAGAAGCTTGTCCTTTCCGCCAAAATGATCCAACGCGAGCAGGCGATTGTCGAGAAAACACAGCGGATCGGCAGACTGACCACCGGCGATGTTGTAGAAGGGCCTGTTACACGAATGGAATCCTATGGTGTATTTATCGATATCGGAGAGGGACTGACCGGTCTTTGCCATATTTCCCAGATCACCAACAAGTTCATCAAGTCGCCAAAGGAAGAGCTTAAAATGGGACAGGTGGTAAAGGCAAAGATCTTAAAGATCGAGGGCGACCGCATTTCCCTGAGCATCAAGGCTCTGCGCGAGGATGAACCGGACACGGAGGACGAGTCCTACGAAATCCCATCCGAATATGCGGCAGACAGCCCAGAGGATGCGTCCGATACAAGCCCGTTTGCAAAGCTTCTTCAGGGAATCAAACTGGATTAAAGCGATCCGACGGTTGACAGAAGGTCTGCTTCATTTTAGAATAAATGCAGACATCGGCGGCATCCCGGCGCACTGGATCTCCGTCCGAAAAACTCATAAATCACCTGTACAGAGATGTGCTTATTCACATGCATTACGATTTATGAGCGATAAAATCACAAAATACAACACATTGTGCGCAGAAAAGAGGTTATCTATGAGCGTAGTTATTTCAGATTCTATAAAGTATATCGGTGTAGATGACACTACCATCGATCTGTTTGAAAGCCAGTACGTTGTCCCGGAGGGCGTTTCCTACAACTCCTATGTGATCCTGGACGAAAAGGTAGCTGTTATGGATACCGTTGATCCACGAGGCATGGAGGAATGGGAGAAGAATCTTCTCTCTGCTCTCGACGGCAGAACCGTTGACTATCTTGTTGTACAGCATCTTGAGCCGGATCATGCCGGCAGCATTGCCCGTCTTGTTGAGCTGTTCCCGGATGTGACTCTCGTTGGTAATGCAAAAACCTTTGCGATGCTTCCACAATTCTTCGATATCCCATTAGATGGACACAGTCTCACCGTCAAAGAAGGCGATACCCTTTCTCTCGGCGAGCATACACTGACCTTTGTCATGGCACCAATGGTTCACTGGCCGGAGGTAATGGTTACATATGAGTCCAAAGAAAAGATCCTTTTCTCCGCAGACGGCTTCGGTAAGTTCGGTGCCCTCTCCAAGACAGAGGGCGAAGATGACTGGGCTTGTGAGGCACGCAGATATTATTTCAATATCGTCGGCAAATATGGTGCTCCTGTCCAGACACTTCTCAAGAAGGCTTCCGCTCTGGACATTGCAATGATCTGTCCTCTTCACGGACCGGTCTTAAAGGATAATCTTGGCTATTATCTGGGGCTTTATAATACATGGTCAAGCTATCAGCCGGAGGATAAGGGAATCCTGATCGCATACGCTTCCATCCACGGCAACACCGGCAAAGCTGCCGAGAAGCTTGCTGAGATCCTTCGCGAGAAAGGAGCAGAAAAGGTTGTTGTCAGTGACCTTGCAAGAGAAGATATGGCTGAGGTGATCGAGGATGCCTTCCGCTATGACCGCATGATTCTGGCTGCTGCCAGCTATGATGCCGGCGTATTCCCATGTATGCAGGATTTCCTGCACCATCTGCAGAGCAAAGCCTACCAGAACCGTAAGGTTGGCATCGTAGAGAACGGCTCCTGGGCGCCAACCGCTGCACGCACAATGAAGTCTATTCTTGAGACAATGAAGAATATCGAGATCGTTGAGCCTGTTGTCACGATCCGTTCCGTAATGAAGGAAAGTGATCTTCCTGCTATGGAGCAGCTTGCAGACGCAATGACGAAATAGAGTCTTTCTATACACTTAAAAAAGGGCAAAACCAGCGTTTTGCCCTCCAAGAATTGCTTCGCAATTCTCGTTGATATAACACTACGTTACGAGCATTTTCCTATGCCATAAAAAGAACCCCACTCAAAGATTATCAAATCTCTTTGAGTGGGGTTCTCTATTTCATTGGCAATATTTACTAAAAACTCGCAAATTCGCTCTTTCAGAGCTTTTTCGCTTATCTCACAACAACTTTTACCTTGCTCTTTTTCTTGTCGGCTTTCATGGTAACGACTGCATTGCCCTTCTTAACACCCTTTACGGTTACCGTGATCTGTGTTACTTTCGCTTTCTTTGTCTTCGCAGATTTCTTCACAACCTTCACGTTCTTCTTGTTGACAGAAACCTTCACAAGCTTGGCAACAGATGCTGCAGAAGCCTTCTTTGCAGTTGTTACATTCCATTTTACAACTGCCTTCTTGCCCTTCTTAACGGTTACCTTTGTCTTCACAGCCTTAACCTTGGTGACCTTAACCTTGCTCTTAGCCGGTGCTGCACTCGCTGTTGCAGCAGGTGTTGCCGTCTTAGCCGGTGCAGAAGCTGCCGGAGTCTGGCTTGGCACATTACTTGGGCTTACTGCCTGTGACTGGCTCGGTGCTGCTGAAGAAGTCTCACTTGGCACATTGCTTGGGCTCACAGCCGGCGACTGGCTCGGTGCTTCTGATGGAGCCTCACTTGGCACCACGCTTGGTGTCACACTTGGAGTCACTCCTGTATATCTCACATCATAAAGAGAATCTTTTCCCTCCATTGCACGGATCACTGCTGTCAGACCACGAAGAAGCTGCTCCGGCTGATATGACATCAGATCATCATCCACCTTCTTATTCTCTACATCAACAAATACAGCTGCATCATCAAGAACAGTCACACCATTTTTGATGAAGTCTGTGCCGTCTGTCTCGCTGCATGGATTAATCCGAAGCTGTCCCATTGCGGTCATGATCTGCGCAAGTGTCCATACATTGTTTGTCTCTGTGCCGTATCCGCTCCAGCTACCGTCTGCATTCTGGGTGCTCTCCAGGAAATGGATTCCCTTTGCATATGCTTCCTGCACTGCAGTACGGTCACTGCTTGCATCCTCAGGAAGAATGTCATCGGTTGCATATTTGTACAGTGGCTGAAGTGCCATTGCAACAGAATCAACAGAGCTCCACTGAAGTGCCTGTGCAATACTGTCATCCATCTTTGCGGCAATATTATTTACAAGATCATCCTTTGTAATATAATCATCGCCTGCCGGCGGGAAGTAATTTCCGCTGTCCAGTGCCAAAAGCATTGTACTGTCCAGCATATACGCTTCGGAAGATGCCTCATAGGTACTCTTCTGTGCCATCTTCTCGATCAGGTTGTATCCGCCAACATTTCTTGCATCCTTACCCATTGCTGTCACAAACAGAACGATCTTCGCATAAGTCAACTCCGGATATTTGCCCGCGATGACAGCCTCATCCTTTGCCTCACCCTCAACAGTAACAGATCCTGTATCTGCCAGTGATTTAAGCTGACTCTCCACATTGGCGTACATCTCGTCGAAATAATCAGACTTGTAATCTGCACGAAGCAGGGAGAATGCTACATAAAGTGCATCCGGTGTCTCAATACCATAGACGGTCTGACCATCGCCAAATACCTTTTTGAAGATCGTATCTGCCAGAACCTCCTGCTGTGCCTTTGCATTTGCAAGAAGAGATGCTGTCTTATCACTGTCCGGATTCAAAGAAGCATCATCGTCAAATACCTTTGCCTGTACTGCTGTATCTCCGTAAGAAGTATAAAGATAGCTGATCTTATCGTTGTCCTGCAGTGTTGTGTTTCCAAGGCAGTCAGACGCATAGGCACCGTTGATATAAAAGCCCCAGTATTTGCTCCAGTCAGCTGCGTTGGCGATATCGCCGATCTTGTTTAAGTTTGCGCCATATCCGGTATCCTCGATCAGATAATCTGTATAGCCTGCCTTCTGCAGCGCCTGTTCAACCGCTACGTCACCCTTTGTTCCCTTGTCCACCTGTACGGCGATCTTGCCGATATCGACAGTGTGTCCTTCGTCATCCGCGCCCTCAGCTGCCACATAAACGGTAATCTTACCGGTCTGGTTGGCATCTGTCTCGTCTGCTGCCTTTACAGTCACGCCTGCGCCAAATACGGTCGTAAATGCCAGGGCGGCTGCCAAAAGGCTGCTCATCCATTTCTTCTTGATCATTTTGATCCTCCAATCCTGATGCTTTGTCTACAGTGTAATCCCAAATTTCCCTTGTATACGCTCCAGCTTTTGTAAAATGCTGTCCCCGAAAAGGAACATACACAACGCCGCCGTACCGGCATGCGCTGCATCGTAGGGTGCTCCTGTCAGGTATAATGCTTTCAGGGTCTCCCAGCTGATCTGTCCGGATGACGGATCCATCGAATTCGTCATCAGCATCGCCGCAAAGTTCATCACACCTCCATACAGCAGAAACACCACAAAAAACGTAAACACCGTTGTTGTAATGTCATCCACCGGAAGTTTTTTCCTCTGCAGGATACAGCCCGCTGCCATTCCGGCAAGTCCGTAGAAGTACAATCTCCATCCAAAGAAATTCTCTCCCGGGTTTCTCCGAAACAGATAGACCACATAAGCAAGCACCCACGCAGACAGAATGCAAAGAACCGGTCCCATTACCACACGGAACCTGCGTCCCTTCTCCAGAGAAAGCCGGCTGGCAAGCGTTTCTCCGGTTCGTCTGCGTTCTATTTTATTGAAAGCCATGCCGGACAAATATCCGACCATCCCCCAGGCAGCCATCTGCCAAGGAGTCCATGGCCCCTGACCATCAAAAAAGTTACACACCAGCCGGCTCATTGCACCGATCAGAAAGCCCGCCTCCGGACCAAGGCCAATGCCACAGATCACCACCATCGTGGTTCCGGCATGTAACGGTATCGTATGTGCGCAGATCTCATTCATCACCACGCACAATGCGGTGAGAGTCGACAACAGCACAACTTCTCTCGCCTGCGGTTTGCGCCGTTCATACTGTCCAAAAAACAGGACAAGTATCAGAAGCACAACGCCAAATCCCATCAAAAGATAATATCTGCCACGCAGCAAAACCGTCGACACAAACAGTAATGCCACAACCGACATCAGCAGCAAAATGCCGCTTGTCACACGGCGCCTGGACCGCTGCCGCAAATATTCCTCCCAGTCAAACTGACGTCCGGAGATTTGTCCTGACTGTTTCATCTGGCACACCCCGCTTCCTGCAGAGCCCGGACGATATCCTCCGCCAGCAGACAATCCCCACAGACGCCCCGGCTCATCCGCTGTGCCGCCGTCGTATAGAAAACATTTTCTCTGAAAAATGCTCTCGTCTCCCCTTCACTGATCAGCTGCCCGTCAAACAACAGACCGCACTGATCCGCATAGCGCGCACAAAATTCCATATCGTGCGATACGAGCACAACGGTTTTCCCTTTGCTGCACAGATCCTTCAAAAGCTCTGCAAGCTTTTCCTTAAATGCGCCATCAAGTCCCTTTGTCGGCTCATCAAGTAACAGAATATCCGGTTCTGTAAGAAGCAGTTTTCCAAGCGCAAGCCGTTGCTGCTGCCCGCCGCTTAAGTCCATCGGATTCTGCTCCCGCTGCGCAGTAAGCTCCAGATAAGAAAGCGTTTCCCCAACTCTCTGCGTCCTGTCCGCTTCCTTCAAGCCTGCCCCTCCGTTTTCCGGAAGAAGCATCGCCATCAGCTCCTCGGCAGCTGTCAGTTCCGTAAAAAGACTCTTCGGATTCTGCGCCAGAAAACGAATCTTGCCCGCCGCCTTCACCTTGCCGCGCCGAGGCTTGCAGATCCCCATGATCGCTTTTAATGCCGTTGATTTACCGGAGCCGTTGCCCCCCACCACCGCATAGAGCGTCCCCTTCGGAACACGCATGGTAAAATCCTCCAGCACACGCTGATCCTTCTGATAACCGAAGCAGAGCCTGTCCACAAAAAGTGCCGTTTCTGACACGGCACGCTTCGCCGTATGGCAGGGATGCCTGTCGGATACCGCAGACTTGATGGGATCACCGGGCTGTCCTGTTTTACGGACACGATCAGACAGCCAGCTCTTGCCCTGCCGGATACTGACCGGAGAACCCGCTTCATCCCTGTAATGGCATGCCTTCCATACCCGGACCGCCACCGGCATTGCAGAAGCAATCGGAAGTGCTTCGTTATGATCCATCTCATACGCTTCGAGCTTCGCCGCACACTGCTCCGGCACCGAATCTGCCACCAGATGCCCCTGATGCATGATCAGCACCCGGTCTGCCATCGGCACGACCTCCTCCAGCCGCTGCTCCGACAAAAGCACCGCCGTTCCCAGATCACGGTTCAACCGCCGCAGCGTATCCAGAAATCTTCCGGTGCCGATCGGATCAAGCTGCGCCGTCGGCTCATCAAGCAGAAGCACATCCGGCTGCATGATCACCACAGAGGCAAGATTTAACAGCTGCTTCTGTCCACCCGAAAGTTCGGAGACCGGTCTGCGAAACCACGACTCCATCCCGAAATACTGGGCGATCTCTGCCGTCCGCCGTCTGATCTGCTCTCCCGGCACGCCGAGATTCTCCAGTCCAAAGGCAAGCTCATGCCACACCTTATCTGTCACAAGCTGTGTATCCGGATTCTGTCCGACAAAGCCGATCCGTGCCGCGCTCTCCCGGTCATCCATCGTCTCCAGGTCACTCCCCCGGTAAAACAGCTTGCCCGAGCCCGTTCCAAATGGGATCTGATTCTTTTTGAAGTGACGCAGAAGCGTTGTCTTGCCGCAGCCCGACTGTCCGCAGAGCACGACAAACTCCGCCTCTCCAATGGAAAAACTGATATCCTCGATCGCATTGTCCGTCTGTCTCGGATAACAGAACGACACATGCTCACAGGATAAAACTGCTTTTTGTTCCATTATGCGTCTCCTTTCTCACCGTCTCCCATCTGTCCCATATCTCGTACAGACATCAAAAAGTAACTGTCATAGGCCACCGGCGCAAGCATGCCGGCCGCTGCCGTGACCAGTGCTGCAACAGACCAGCCGGACAATACCTTCTGCCAGATCTCCGGGAAATAATATGCCTTAAAATCTCCTCGAAACCGGCAAATATATACACCGGCAAACATAACCACAAAATAGATACACCAGACCAGATCCTCCCGGTGAAACGAAAACAAATGAAACCACGTTCTCGATCCGGTTCGGTATCCTCTTGACTCCATCGATACGGACACCTCGATCGAATCCTCTAACGACCATGAGATCAGCATCGAAAGCTCTCTCAAAAAGCTTCGCATCCGCTGCATCTTCGATGCCTCTCCACCCGCGCAGCCAAGACCGATCTGCGCCTCATGTATCTGCCGGTAACGATCTCTCATATCCGGAATGGAGCGAAAGATCATCATCAGCATCAGACCGATCGTCGGGATCGCCCTGCCGGTCAGATATAGCACCTTCTCACTGTCGAGAAGCTTCGCCGCCACGCCGCACCACTGCAGCAGCGCAAACAGCATGATCGTCATCATGATCCCGTAATAGACGGACTCCCATGTCACCGCCATACCATTCATATATAAAAGCGGTGTCACACCTCTGTGCGAAAATAGCGGCAGGATCACCGCCGCAAACACAAGCATCATCCCTGCCGGAATCCATAATTGCAGCCAGCGTATGATCCCCGCCAGCGCCACATAGCAGAGGGACGCACAGACGAAAGATACCATGATCGCTGCCGGATGCCTTACGATCATTGTCCAGATCATGCATGCCAGTAGATAGACCAGAATAACTGCCGGATGTCTCTTTGCAAACTCCGATTCCTTTTTCATATCATACTCCAATCCGCTGTCATACAGCATGCCACTTGTCTGTTTTCACCACAGGCTGCTTTCCTTGTGAGCAGCAGATCAGGAGGTCTTCCCATCACATGTATACCGCCAGCTGATCACATCCCCCTCCGATATCTTATAGGCAGATGCACCCCGGTTGGGTGCGGTGCCGTTGACCTTATAGATCCAGCCACTCATATCACCCGCCTGCTTCTCATAAAGATGTGCTATTCCTTTAATATAGTAGCTTTTATATAATGGCGTATATTCCGCGTCCACGGCGATTCCTTTCGCCTTGCACACCTTCGCCAGTACATCGTACACCGTGGCACCCTTCTCCATCTGTACCGTCACCTTCGCAAGAATCTCGCCATCGTCCGGAATATATTTCCAAATGCTTTCCTGTGCCTGCTTCTTATTCTTCACCAGACTGTCACAGCGGATCTCGATCGTACAGCTGATCTTCTCTGCCTCCGGTGTCATGGTCACTGTACTTCCTCCCGGCTTTGCAGTTGCCATCGAACTACTCTGCGATTGTCCCGGCGTTGCTGGCGTTCCATTCTGTCCGGAGGATACCTGATCTCCATTTCCGCCACCGGATGACGCATCCGCCGCGTCGCTCTGCCCCGGTGTCTGACCCGCCGTTGCATTTTGTCCGGAAGTCCCTGCTGTCGCCGACGGATTCCCGGAGCTGTTTTTGTCGGAATGCTTTCCGGAGGTGGAACTTTTCCCCTTCTTGTCCGAAGACTTTCCGGACGTATTCTTCTTTGACGAAGGCTCTCCTGATGACGTGTCCGCTTTTGCGGACAGCGTATTGTCATCTGTGTTCTCACCTGACTTTTCTTTTCCATCAGAAGCCTTCTGATCCGCCTTCCCACCATGTGCGGTCGATACAGGCTGATTCGTCAATTCCGGTTGCTGCGTCTCCTCACTTTCTTCCTTATACATAGAAGAAAGTTCATCATCCCCCGTCAGATCCTTCCGGACCAGCTTCTGTTCCTGCCGGTAGGAATCCACCGACTGAAAATGCGTCTGACGTATTCCAAGTACCACTGCGAATACCACAAGCAATGCTACCACAATATATTTCCATCTTCTCTGTCTCATCTTATTCTCTTTCTTAATATTATAAAAAGGCAAAACCAGCGTTTTGCCCTCCAAGAATTGCTTCGCAATTCTCGTTGACATAACACTACGTTACGAGCATTTTCCTATACCATAAAAAAGCCTCTGTACATTCGGCTGTACAGAGACTTCATATTCTGAAAAAATTCAACACAAAAGAAACGTTTCCGTGTCCGCTCCCTCCCACCGAGGGCTGCTTTCATCAAAACGCCATATGTCTGTCTCTGTCCAGCAGGTCTCCTGGCTCGAAATCATCTTCCTCTTTCCCTTCCCATACCGCCTGACGCAGTACAGTGGTTCCGGATCTTGCTCCGGCGAAAGAGTCATCCTTCTTACAGTAGCGGGGGCTGCTGCAGCATCTCACTGCATTCCCTTTTCAATCTATCCCGTATCACCTGCTGCGGCGCAGGCACACTGATAAATCACTGAACAAAGCAAAGCATACCACGCAGTTATCTATCTGTCAATCTCTCATATATTTTTCATTTTTTAAAGCACCTTTCACGCATTTCATGCAGCTTCCTATTATTAAAAATTATTGGAAGAAGTCATCCAGATTGCCATCCATCTTCACATTATTTTTCTTTTTGCTTTCTGTCCCGGCAGGCTTCTTTGTCGCCTGTACCTTTTGTGGGACACTTGTCGGTGCAGCGGTCGCAACCGGTGCCTTTGTCGCTTTCGTGCTTTTCCTATTCTTCTTTTTCTTTGGTGTCGCCGTTTTCTTCGGCTTCTTAGATGCCTCCGGACGTATGGTCTCCTCTGCGCCTGCGGTATTCTCAGGATCGGCAGCCCCGCTTGCATTTGCCGGATCTTCCGTCACCGTCCCGTCTGCATCGCCCGAAGCGGCTCCCTCCACAGTTTTCTTCGGCAGATCTGCCGTAACCGCTGGTTGCTGTGGTCTGCCCGCCCGATCCGGCATCACCTTCCACGCGATCAGAAGCACGATGCCAACGATCACCGCCGCACTGAGTACGACCGTCCGAATCGTTTTGTTACGTTTCCTTCTCGCCCGTTGATCCTCCATCTCCTGCAGACGCCGCTCCATCTCCATCGTGAGATTTAATGTATTGCTCGCCTTCGGCAGTCTGCGGTGCTCCTCAGGCATCCCGGTTGCTTCCCCGTTCCAGTGTTCCGCCCCCTCGCTCTCATATAGAAGATCATATAATTCATCAAGCCTCTGCAGTCTGGAAGTACTTTCCACCGCCAGTCCCTTCATCAAAAGCCGATCCACCTGCGGATCAAGCTCCGGCACATATTCCGTCAGCGGCACCAGACGATCGTTAAAAACCCGCTCCGTCGCATCTAACGGCTTCTCGCCGGACAGCATATAATAAATAGTCGCACAGAAGCCGTACACATCCGTCCACGGTCCCCTGCCTCCCTTTTTCTCCAATTGCTCGTACGCCGAAAAGCCCTGCTTATAAATCGCCGTCCGCGTCCGGTCATCAATGGCATTTGCATGGCGTACCGCTCCAAAATCGATCAGTACCCCCCTGCCCTGCGCATTAATAATGATATTATCCGGACTGACATCCTGATGCACAAGATTGGACTCATGCATTTTCATCAGCGCAAGCATCGGCTGTCTCATAATCCTCCGGCAGACCTCCGGCGTCACCCTGCCATTCTCCGTCACGTACTTCTTGACACTGTCCCCCTCAATATAATCCATGACAAGATATGCGGTATTATTCTCCTCAAAAAAGGTCCTCGTCCGCACAATGCCATCCATGAATCCAAACTGCGACAGCACTCTTGCCTCCCGCAAGAAGTCCTTTTTCCCCTGGTCAAACTGCTGCTCCGACTCCGCTGTAAACGGCACAACGCTGTAAGACTGCTTCTCCTTCTCACACTTGCGCCAAACCATTCCATTCGGGAAATACTCCTTGATCGCCACCGGGATCAGCAGATTCTGATGAAGACCAATATAAGTAATGCCAAAGCCGCCCTCACCAAGCACCCTGCCGACCATATACTCGCCGCCATGCAGCATTGTCCCAAGCGGCAGGTGATGCGGCTTCTCCTGATAGCTGTCCCGGTCAAAATCGCAGGAGGTACATTTGCCATCCCAGGTCAGCGGCTTCATACAGCCAAAACAATATCTATGTTCATTCAAAATCGTCACTCTTCCTTAAAAGTCATTGTCATAATGTAACAGATATCGGGGTAAAAAATATTTTGCGCTCAACGGATAACACGAATTGCCTCATGCTATCTGCTTTTACCCCCTGCATCATAATATATTAACATAATTTGGAAATATCGTATAGAAATTTCACAAAAAATAGTTCATAATAATAGCTGTACAAAATTGAAATACTAAATCTGTCGCCCACTTCGGACGAGAAAGCAAAACCAAACAAAACTTATTATTACAAAATACTTTCCTATACCAAAAATGGGACAGTCACATCTTCCACCTCCGTCAAAGCCGTCTCCCGTCTGCGTGCGCCAACCATCACCGTACGTCAGAAAAAGACCTCCCCGGGTGTACAGTTTTTGCAGATCAGGCTAAACAAATACCAGGGACGCTACGCCGGTATTTATATCCGCAAAAACAACGGAAAATATGTCTACATCCGCATGAAAAACAATAAAATCTCACCACGCCGGAAAACCTTCAACTTCCGCCATTCCATGCGAAATGTCACACTCTCGGTGCGCGTGAGAACCTACCAGACAAAGAAACGCAAAAAGGGAAGCTTTTAATCCAAAGTGAAAAAGGTACGGATCCGATGATCCGTACCTTTTGGTAAATTGTGGACGTATTATTTGCTACGCACAAGACATCTCTTCTTAAAAAATGCGATGCCATAGCACACAATCTGATCATAATCATCTTCATACTCTCTGGCATACATTTTCTCATCCATCTGACAAAGTGCCTCATCACATTTGCGCTCCATGGACTGCAGCGAATCCGCATATTTCGCTTCAAACACAGCCACTCTGCCGTTCATCGGATCGCTAACCACAACATCACTTCTTCCCTCGCCATGTTCCCTGTTTAACTCCACAGCATATCCAGCCCCCGCAAAGATTCCCGCCAGAAAAGCATGATAAAAGTCCTCCCTGTAATCGTGATAACTGATCGTTTTGCGCAAAAGTTTATTCATCTCCTCCGCAACCTTTTCACTATCCTCATTCCATACCGCGTCAAAGAGCTCTCTGCGGCTCCACTGCTTCGTGCTGTCATCAAACCACTGTATCACTGTTGTTTCAAATATTTCCTTAATCTCCGCATTCGGAATGACAAGCACCGTCATTCCTTCCGGCACTGCATCCGTCAGCTCTTCCTCCCTTACTCTGGTCAAATACCCCGTCAGATACAAAACACTCCAAAGATTATCTTCGGATGAATGCAGATAATCATAAGTAAGATCCTCATCAATACGCTGCACAATATAACCACCTGCCAGCAATGTCTCAAGCTTTTTCGTAATCGTGCTTCCCGCATGATCAATAAAGGAACGAATTATGGCATTATCACTTGTATTCTTCCAATAACCACATGGCTCCGCCTGCGGGTTTCTTTGCAGATCATGCAAATAATTCATTACATCCCACGGGCAATATACATCAAAATCTCCAAAATGATATCCATCATACCAGTTCTTTATCTTATCCGCATACTCCTGCGCGTCCAGATCTCTCAGAATATATGCCATATCCTCCTGCGTAAATCCAAAATATTCATTTAATCTGGAATCTGTAATCGTATCCGACACAAAATTATTCGTTCCGCTAAATATACTTTCCTTCGCTATCTTCAGACATCCTGTAATCACGGCAAACTGCAGTGCCGAATTATCCTTTAATGCCTGCATGATCCCCTTGATCACATCCAGCATTTCCTGATAATATCCGTGACTGTTTGCTTTGGCAATCGGCACATCATATTCATCCATCAACAGAATGACCTTTTTGTTGTAGTGCTGCCTCATCGCACCGATCAGCAGTACCAGACTGTCCTTCATATCTTTAACGATTGCTTCACCCTCCGCAATCCGTTTGATCGTCCGTTTATCATAATCATTCACGCGATCACTGTCAAGCAAATATAAATGATTCCTGAACAACTCGGAGATCACCAGAGAAAGCATATCATAAGCCCCCTGGAAATCCAGACCATCTACCCGGCGAAACGACACAAAAATGGTCGGCCAATGATTCATCCACCGATCACAGAGTTCCGTATACCTAGTAATTTCCAATCCCTCAAATAAATTCCTACTCTGCCTGCGAATATCAAAAAAGCTTTCCAACATACTCATGCCCAGCGTCTTACCAAAGCGCCTCGGGCGTGTGATCAAAGATACTTTCACCGACTCGCTTCTCAAAATCTCCGCAATCAATCCACTTTTATCCACATAATAAAAATGATTCCCACGTATTTCTTCAAAATCTGAGATTCCAATTGGAATATTCTTTTCGAGCATATATATCCACCTCTACGTTCCCCTTACATAGAACCTGTTGCCATGAGATCATAATAAATAATCAGCCTTACGTCCATTATGACAGTTCCTTCTCAACCGCTTTCAATTCTTTCTCGGAATAATTCATAGAAAGAATCATTTCCCTGGATAATCCACTTCCCAGCATTTTGCGAATTGCGTTCTTTCTTTCCTCTTCGCGTGCTATTTTTTCACGTTCCTCAGCATAATCTTTCGCATAGTTTTTTGCATAATCCTCTACCGTTTTGCACATTTCTCCAAAACCTCCTTCTGTCTCTTTGAAATATTTTACTGCTTTGCTTAATTCCGGGAATTTTGTCTCTTCAAACACATCTTTTCGCAAAAACAGTTGTAGCAGCTCAGATTTATCCGAGCCATCCCTGACCACTGTATTGACAAAATAGATATCCTCCCCGTCATCTACAGAAACAAATCCTTCTCTTGTTTCCATGCAACGCTTCACATGCGTGATCATCTGTCCTCTATCCGAAAGACCACTTAAAATCTAGTATTGTTATTTTATATCATACCATCATCCGTCCTGCAAATCAACGCCGGCTCTTTCTTGTTTTATTTTAAGCAAAGATTATCATGCTTCCATGAGAACTTCAATACGATCCAGATAATTGCCGTGTCACAACATGCATTATTGCGAAATTGCCATGTATATAACGACAGATTCCAAAGTGAAAACGGCCGAACAGCTTGTCTACAGAAGGTATTGGGGTAATCTTTTTCAGCTTATTCCGACATTAAATGCTTAATTTTTCCCGAAATATCCGTGACATTTTCTACGACATAATAAGATCCATATTGGTTACGACTAATAAAGCAAACGAGGACAACTCTTTAAGCCGCCCTCATTCGACAAAACAAATTATAAACTATCTTCTACAAGCTCTGCACTTAAAGTGTTGGTTTCATACACTCAAGAACCTCCTTGAGAAACATCAAATAACGTCTTCTCTCCTGCGATAATTTCGGTACCTGCTCATCTGCCTTTAGCAATTGATCGATTTCATCACAGCATATCAATATTTTCTCTATAAATGCACATCGAACTGCAGGAAAAAGCGTATTTATCATCAACAAATCAAACAGTGCCCTGTGTCTCGTTTTTCTTCGAACGTATGCAGCTACACCATCTATCCCCTTGCTAAGATAACAATCATAAATTCCCTTTATCGTTGACGAAACTTCTGGCGAATGAATCGTCCTGCTTTCATCCTTGACAGCCAGTCGTGCTTCCTCTACAAACTGGTCACATACACTCTTATCTATCATTTTAACCATTTTCCAGCTCCTCCTGTGTAACATGATCCTACTCCGCTGCATCTATGCTCAGATCGTCAATTGCAATATTACCGATTTCAAGTTCCAGCTCGTTGAGTTTCTGTCCCAGACTATCTTTCCGTTTCTTCAAGTTATCTAAGAATGCATCCACCACTCCATGCTTCAGCATCTCAGTCAGGATTTTCTGCAGAATCTTTACCTTCTTTCCTCTCGATTTCTCATTGAGTGCCTTCACCAGACATGAAATAATCATATTTCCGCTGCAATATTCCCTTGCAAGACTCTCCACGAGACCGTCAAGATCCACATTTTCAATCTCTGCAGAAACCCGCAACTCTTCACCACTCCTGATTGCCTGTACGATCACCTTGTCCATCGGAATGATCATTGTCTGACTAAATATATTAATAACAATTCTTTTACGTTCAACCGAAACCGTACCAATACGTCTTCCTTTATTCTTGATCTCCATATTGCGAAGATCAAGCTTCTTAAATCTGGAAAATACAATTCCAAGCTGCATACCAACTGAACTGGTCAGCATCTTTGTCAAGAGCTGTGCTTTACCGGGGGATATGTTGTGGACGGCTTTAGGATTGTATTTTATGTGGTCAACCAAGATGGAAATGGTTGTATCATTTGTGTTTTTCATTGTAGAATTCTCCTTTTGTTCTATTCTCTAGTTTTCAAAATCCCATTTTACATTGCAGAAAATATTAAACATATTTTTACTCAATATTCTTTCCTTTATAAATTGACTTTTTTCATCTTGTTCATCCGTTTTAATATTTTTTTGAATACGTTGTTTATATAACAAATAATCTCTTTCATATTTTGCATTTAGATGATTAATTTTTTCCTTCATTCTTCTTAATTGATTTCCTGATCTACCTACAATACATTTATTTTCTTGTAATTTTTCTAATATTTCATATATTTCTCTTTTATAGTTATCATTTTCTATTATGTAAAAAAATTCTTCTGCACCAATTATTTTATTGATATCCTCTATCAGCTCTCTTTCTTCATTCAATTTTTCATTCATTCGAGCATCATCTCTCTGTATATGACGCATGAGTACTTCATTTACTCTCCCTGTAATTTCATTATACTCTCTGTATCTTTCCCGACTTTCCTCCTTATTTTTTTCGTTTCTATAACAATTCAAAATATCTTCTTGTTCCATTCTTTTTCCTCATTTATTTGTCAGTATTATTTTTTCTTTCTAAAATTTTATATGCGAGTTTTATTTCATGAATTATTTTATATTCCTCCTCCGTCAATCGTGTTACAACATCATTTATTTTTCCTAATAAATGATCATAGCTTTTTATCATACCATCATTTTTTTGATTAAAATCCTCAATAGCAGCATCTACAGACACTAACACTTTATTCGATCCATTTTCCAACCCTTTTTGTATCGCACCTTTTATCTCATCTTTTATCTCATTTTCCAGATAATCATCTATAGTCTCTAATTTTTCATCTACTTCCACTAATTTATTGCAAATTGCCCCATCTTCATCCAGCATACTTATTATATTGTTTATATTGTCATTTAAAATGTTATATATATTTTCACTTTGAATTTTCAAATCACCTACAGTATTGTCCAATATCTGTTGTAATTTTTCAGTCTGACTATTAAACTTAATAATACTATTATCAACCGATATTAATTTAGCTATAATTTTTGAATCAATTAAATTAACCAAATTTTCACGATGTTCATTTTCTGATTTTTCAATTCTCTCTATTATTTCAATTTCTTTTTCTTGACTTTTCTCAACCAATTCTAAACAATCAGTAAATACATGATTCTGCTTTTTTATTCCTAGCATTCCATCAATTATATCTTCCAAATTTTTTTCGATTGTTTCTTCAATTTCATCACATTTTATCAAAAGTCTTTTTACCGCTTCCAACAAATCCTGTTTATATACATTATTGTTTTCGTATTCTTCCTGTTGTTTTTTTGCAATTTGATTGATAATCTCTAAAAGGTTTTCGTTACTCCTTATTACACTCGTTAATTCAGCTGTATGTAATTTATTTTGCTCTACACAATCCTTTTCGCTTGCAGCCCTTTCCTTTTTTTGTCTAATATCACAAAATATACTTGTCCCCACACACACCATTCCACTACTCACCATAAATGCAAGTAAAAAAGTACTATCAATCCCTCCAAAAAGAAATTTCAAGCATGTTGTGGCAATAATACATATTAAAACCTCTACTGCATATCTATTATATTGCATAATCTTTCCTCCTCTGTTTGAAAATTCTGTATCAACTCTTTATACGTCTCAATCAATTGTTTTAATACTTTACTCTCTAAATACTCTAATTTTCGGTCACTCTTAGTCTCATATTGTTTTTGTATCTTTTCAATTTCAGAATCCAATCTGCCATACAAAAAATTACGAATTTGATTTTTATTTTTCCTATATTGACGTAGATACTCTTCAATGAGTATAAAATTTTTTTCTAATTTTCCTATTTCCATCTTACTTTCAAGAATGCGTTCACAGTCTATTTCGAAATGCGACAAAATTGTTTGCATAATATCACACATCATCTCTGTTCTGTCTTCTTTCTCATCAAACAGTACATTGGTAATATAAGATTGTAACTCCATAAATGTATCTGTAAAATTACTGTCTTGAGACAATATATTCATTTTATTTTCTTCAGACATAGGCTTGTTATAAAAATATGAGACTACAATTTGCTCAAATAGTTCTTCATTGCACACTTCTACAGATTTTACTCGTCCTAATGATATTGCCTTACTAAGCTTACGTTTTTCCAAATAATCTATTCTTTCAATATCCATATCTACGATATATACCATATAGGCATTGTTAATTTTATCTTCTTCCAATTCTAATGAAAAATAATAATTAAAGCTTTTGCTGACATATGGATGAAATAGTCTGGCAACGCCATCCTGATAATCAACTTCATCATCCATTCCTCGCATAATCATAAAAGAAGACCCATCAACATTTTTCAGGAAAAATATATCTTCAAGGACTTTCTGCATAGCTTTATTTTCTTTAGCTCCAAAATAAATATAAATATATTTTGGAGCTAAAATTTCTAGTCTGCTTCTTACTTTTGCCTTAGCTTCTTCATTCCCTGCGCTTTCATATGAATCATATATATCAGGGAAATATTTCTTTTGAAATTTAATATTTTCTTCAAATGCAATCATACTGACAACCACTTTTCAATATCTTCTTTTCCCGACTTTAACTGTTCAATGTCAGCATCTAACATATCAATCTGAGAACTTTTTTGTTCCCGATCACAAGATACTTCATCTAATAAATCTTCAATTTCTTCGATTTTCTGCTGACATCTACATCTCATATCCTCAACCAAACGCATTTTAAATTCATTATATGCCGATTGGATCATTTCATTAGCATTCTGTTTTTCCCGGTTCAAATAAGAATCAATGGTATCACTATAATAATTTTTTTCCTTTTTTTTCTTATTTGTTTCATTCTCTTGAGCAATCATTTTTTCCAGATTATCCTTTTTGTCCTGCAATAATCTCCGCTGTACATCGAGCTCTTTGCGGATTCTTCTTTCCTTTCCATAATCATCCATCTCGCTTAATTCAGCCTCTCTATTTCTTATATCTGATGTAATTGAAGTAATTTCCTCTTTTATCTTATTCTGCTGATCCAAATACTGCTGTTTCCATTCTTCATCTTCTATTTTGCTATGAGTTGTCGGTTTAATTTTTTCTCCTATCATCCCACCTACTTTTTCTGCCCAAAAGCCAAGTGAAAGACAATCAAGTAATGTTGGCAATTCTGTTTGTTCTGTTTCATCACAATTTTCCTCGACCTTATCTTTTACTTTGTCAACAACACTCTGACCCTTTTTTAGTACAATTAAACTTTTTTCAATCAATTTTCCGGCGGTCAATGCATCTTTGGCAGTATCTGCCGTCTTTAGTACTTTTCCTGCTGTGCCTGCTGCTCCTGCAGGATTCCATAACAATAATGCAATATCAGCCACCTCTCCAGCAGCTCTACCTATCTTTTTTCCAGCATGTTCCCCTCCTTCATTCTCTACGTCTTTATAACGTGCCCTGTATCCTCCCAATTCAAAAAGTTGATTTCGAACAGCTTCTTTCTGAATTTCTTTTTCCCTAATCTGAACCTGCAGAGCTTTTCGAGCCTCCTCGGTAGAATTCTCTTCTTGTTCCTTTAACTCTCTGAGATTTTCCTTTAATGCTAATTCTACTTTGCTCAATTCGGCACATAGTCCGGAATTACTCATTTCCTCAATATCCGGTTTTTTAAATACTATTTTTTCATCTATATGGAACTCTTTTATCAAATCATTAAAATCAACCGATAAATCATTGTATGCTGATTCGATAACTTCATTAAAACATTCTTCCAGATATTTTCGAATTTCGTCACCTAGATTATCATTTAATTGTTTAATTTTGTTTTCCAGCACCCCTTCTGACTCGCCGTTATCAATTTTATCAATAACATATTCTTTAATTTTTTGGATGCCCTTCTTAAATTCCAACATAGTACTTTCCTGTTTTGTTTCGATCATTGAATCCGTCTTTTTTAACAGTTTTTGATACTGCTGTTGAAATTCATCTTTCTTAGCATGATATTTTTCAATTTTACCATCTATTTCTTCTAAATTTCCATTAATAATATTGTTTTTCAAATCTCTTTCTAAAATCATTTTTTGCAATCTATCATCAATAATTTTTTCAATCGCTTTTTTCACTACTTTTTTTCTTTTTTCACTTGTCTCATGTTTTATAAAATCATTAACGCATGCAATGATTTCATCAGTATATTCCCTGTCAGAAAATCCTTGTTTAGATCCAATCGGCATTATTAACACATCATTACTCTCGCTCTCAAGAGCCACACCAATCTGCTTTCTTGCCTCTTGCAATAACTTTTCGATATCTTCCTTAGAATACACTTTGTCTGTTTTAGGATTGGTTTCGTCAACATGAGACATTATAAACAATATATTTTTAGTATATCTATGTATTTCTTTAATATGTTCTATATCCGATGCACCAATTACTTTATTAAAAACATACATCACAAAATCAGCCTTATTAATTATATAATTTGTGATATGTTCGTGTTCTTTGTGAATTGTATTTGTTCCTGGTGTATCAAAAAGGTGTATATTCTTCGGAAAGCAATATTGTTCGACCGGTATTCCAAGCGCTACAACTTCCTTATTATCATCTGCTCCATATCTGGCATATCTTTCAATATTGTCTGTTGAATACTCAATCTGATCGACTGTGCCATCTATATGCTGAACCACTAAGGAGCTTTCTTCTCCCTGATACATATCTAACAAAATTGGAGTACATTCCGTATTTCCATATGGCAAAAAGTCCTCTTTGTTCAATAAACAATTAATAAAACATGATTTTCCAGCACTAAATTCGCCTGTCACAACAAGATATGTTGTATCTTCTTTTGCTTTTTTTATAAGCATATTAATTTCTTTTATATCAACACCATATTTTTCTAATTCTTTCAATTCCATCATGCTACCTCCTCTTGGATCTTACTTATCTTATCCATAAAGTCTTCAAATAATTGTTTTTTTAAAATGAATCCTTCCAGTTCTTTTTCTATTTCTTCTGGAGTTTTATCATTTATCTTAACAAGATTTTCAATGTTTTTCCTTTCTCTCTCAATTTGATCAGCTTCTTCCTCGACAACTGCACACAACATACTGACAAATCCCTTTTTATTTTCATCCAAATAGTCTTCAATTCTATGTTTTAAATTTATCATTTCATCTCTAATGTCTCTCAAATATGAATTCTTACTAATTAAGACTTGATTTGCTTCCAATTTCATAGAATTTTCTTCCTGTGTTTGTTTTAGTTTTTGAAAATCCTCCAAAGCCTCTTTTGAATCAATTTCAGATAGTTGGTACTGTATATTTGCCTCATTACTTTGACGTAATTGTTCTTTCATTTTTCTTTCATAATCACTAAACTCCTTTTTTTCACTTCTCATTTCTCCATGGATTTGTTGAATTTTTGTATCCGCTTCTCTTCTTTTTCTGTCATCAATCACATCCACCATTTCTGTTGTCATAATCTGTTTATCTCCCAAAAAAAACTGTCCTATTTTGTTTTTCCTTCTTACATATGTTTCTTTTAATCTCTCCTCCTTTCCATACTCAATTTGAACCATATCTAACTGCTCTATTCTATTTTTCTTTTCCTTTCGGCTCTGCATATATTCCTTACGTCTTTGCTCCAACTCATCAGATATTTCTTGTCGTTCCTCTTTTTGCTGCGCCAAACTGATACTTTTTTCATATATCTTTTTATATTTTTTTCTTGCTTCCTCAACTTTCTTTTCCATTTCCACCAGCCCCGACAAATCGCATTCCGGCTTTTCGATTGTTATTTGATTGATTTTTAGCGACAGTCGAATAATTCGCGCTACTTCTGTTTCAACCTGTTGGTAGTAGTCTTCATTATCAATGCTTTCAGACAAGGACTCCATTAGTTCATCTTTCAGTTTTTCTGCGGTTTCATTCCACTTTTCTTCGAAAGTATCAAATACCTTTGAAGTTATACTGTCAAAATCCTGTAATCCCATGTCAAACTTTGTCTTTACCATATCCAGCTGTTCTTTAACATTCTGATTGATTTTCTCCACTTCATTCGACAATTTATCTTCCGCTTCAGATATATTACTTTTCACTTCTTGACGAATATGTCTCTTTTTTTCCTTAATTTCCTTTTCCTTTCTATTTATTTCGTCCTTTTTCTTTTTAATTTCCGTTTGAAGTTCTTCATGATCTTTTGAGCAAGCCGAAATTTGTTCACTCAGACTATTCTTATATTGTCCCAGTGTTCCTCGTATCGATGTAAGTGGTGCGAGCAAACGATCTGTTACATTTTCATCACTAACTAAATAATCCTCTAATACGCTTTTAAATTTGTCCATGTTAGAATGTTCGCGTAATGTCTCATTCCTTTCTGCAATTCCCTTTCTTGCCTCCAAAGCAGATATCGGGTATATTTCTTTTCCCGCCATATCTATCTCCTGCTGTTTTAATTTACGTTTTAGATCCTCCATTTCTTCCTTTCCCTGCGAATTACTTTTTTCATATTTGTTCATCAAGAAAAAGACTCTATCCATGTATTTCTGTATCTTCTTTAAAAATTCTATTTCTGGAGTTTTCCCCGGATTTTCGCAATTAAACAAAAATATAGCAGCATCTGATTCTTCCACTTGACGTAAGGCAGTTTCCGTGTGCATCTTATAAGTCGAATTAAAGCCCGGCGTATCTACAATTTCAACACCATTTTTTAATAATTCAGAATTAAGATACAAAATAACCTGTTTTATAGTCGTTTCAACTTCTCTGGAATTGTTTCGCGCAACATACTCACCAAGTTCTTTAATCCCCACTCTCTCTGTATTACCGCTAGAAAACTCTATTTCAGCTTTATTACATATCTCCTCATCCTCCGATGCATAACGCAATCTCGTAATAGTTGCTGTACTTGCCGCATCATCTTCAGTTAATATCTCCTCCCCAAAACCCATCAATGCATTTAAAAATGTACTTTTACCATTGCTAAAATGTCCAAATACCGATACAACAAATCTATCATTTTTTAATTTAGTTTGCTTCTGAACAATTGCGTCTTTAAGTTCGTTATCGCCAATTTGGATCTGAATTTCTTCAAGCATCCTAAGAATTTTATCCTTCTTTTCCTGATATTCTGCCAATTTATTCTTTTGTTCAGTCATAATTTAATTTCCTCCTTAATTTCTGTTATCTTCTTTATATAATCTTTATTTTGTATTATTTGCGGATTCTCTTGTAATATATTTTCATTATCACTTTTCAATCTTGCAATATATTCCTTGACTGCTTTTTCAACAGCATCTTTTGCATTATTTTCTATATTCTTTTTGTATTCATTAAAATAACAATGACAACAATTAATAGAAATTCTTTCATACACTCACCCAATCTTTTGTTTTCTTTTACTAATCATTAAGGTAATCAAAACAAAGCTTAAGGTAAATCCTAAAACAATAATACCATTAATAATTATTGGTTGTAATGTTTCTAATTTAAAATATTCTAATGTTTTAATAAGTTCATTATTTTGTACAAAATAATACGTTGGTAAAATATGAGCAATCTTTAAAACATAACTTGGCATAAATGACATTGGCACAAAGCATCCACAAAGAAACGATGTTCCTAAAGCAACAACATTGACAATACCTCCAATAGCTTGCTTATTATGGGTAATCGTTCCAATTAAGAATCCTACGGCCAAACTACATAT
>ERZ772902.839-NODE-839-length-28144-cov-4.004201_pt1 | contig 28144 bp, 18 predicted proteins | sample MGYA00511470_ERZ772902 | MGnify/ENA primary metagenome ERZ772902 (study PRJEB29015, sample SAMEA2737717) | human gut metagenome | biome: human gut; feature: human-associated habitat; material: faeces | place: China | collected 2012 ... | reverse complement strand
GAGTACTTCGTTTATAATTTTTTAGTCTAAAAGAGCGTGTAAAAAATGATTTCTCATTTTTTCACACGCCCTATTGTCATGAATAATAGGGAGCCTATCACAATCATGTGACAGGCTCCCCATTGGTATCCATGTCCTTATTCCTATCCCTTCCCTGTTTTCACTCAACCCGAATGATCGCCGCTGTCTCCGCATTTACCAACCTGCAAGCCCTATGGTGCTTCATTACAGGCCATTTTTCCAGATAAATTCCTGCGCTCTCCTTCAGCGGATGAATTACAACGATCAGATCTGCCTCCTGCTGATGAGCAAGCTCCTTTAGCCCGATTTCCCAGGACTGACCGGTATAAAAGCTGTCAGCCACCAGCCTTCCATCCTGATAGAGCTCGGCAGACTCTCCCTCATAGTTCAGAATCAACAATGCCTCCGCCAGCTCTTTTCTAATTCCCTCAACGTGAATCGAAAGGACCAGATCTGTTCCGTCATCTGTTTCCATCCTTCCCGTCAATCTGCAGCGAACCGGATTCGAAACACTCTCACAGCTCCGAAAGGTATTCGCATCCACCTGCTCCATTTTAAAAATCGCATGCTCTGGTAAAGGATAGACTCTGACTTCCGGCATTGCCGTTTTTTTCGTCCGAAGAAGACCTGCAATTGTCCCATTCTCCCTCTGATACAGATCCATCTCCTAAATCACAAGAAGCTCTCTTCCATCCCGGATGATTTTCTGTGCATGAAGCGCTTCCTCTTCAGAAAGTGTGAGTATCGTAATAGGAGAAGCATCTCCGCTCACACAAAAGTCCGGATCTACACCATTTCTAGTATAGAAAACATAGGTATCCGGCTCTCCCTTTTCATTCCGGAGCATGCACAATGGAATTGCCCTGACCTTTTCCAGAACAGCACGCTCACCCAGCGGCATCCGGAAGGGATAAAAGAAGTAATCTCCATCCCGGATATCCTGTTTACCGAAATCAGCATACACCTCTCTTCCGTCTTTTCCAAAAGCCTGCAGCGCGGTTTCTAGATGTTCTGACATAGGGTAGTGCCGAACATAATTATTCACAAACAGAAAGCCTGTCCCCGTTTTCGTATTATATCGGACGGCTGTGCGAAGCGCAGAAAAATTTTCCGGCTTTCCGGGGTTCCTCGGCTGCGGAATATAGGGCATCCGAGCCAGATCACTTCCAAAATCATGAAGAAACAATGATAATCTCCGTATTCTCCGATAGCTGTCCGACAGCTGTCCATACTCGCGGATTGGTGCATTGAAGTCGTAGTTTTTCACAGGAAGATCATTCGGATATCCTGTCTCCCGGGATTCCTGCAGCGTTGTCCGCTTTCCCTCTGGATTGGTTCCTCCGTGATACATGTAATATCCGAGAAGATTGCAGCCGCTTCCCAGCTTGACAAATGTCATTGCCTCGGTATCTCTGCCACTTACTACAGGTCTCCGGTGTTTTGTCACCTGCAGCCCACCTCCCAGCTCCGCAGTGAGGTACGGAACCTGTTCCATATCAAAGGTAATTCCAACCCCGAGTCCATGGTCAGACCCGATGTTGTGATCATTTCTTTCTTTCGTGAACAGATAGTTCCCCGAGGGCTCAATTTCTGTCAGCCGCTGATCCCAGGGAGCCTCGCAGTAGCCACCCATAACAGGAAGCATTCCGCCTGTCACAGCTCCTCCCCATCCGGTTGCCGTGTAAATCGGAACCTCCAGTCCGACCTCTTTGGCAACCTGCCTCAGCATACGCATGTGTGCTTCTCCTTCTTCTCCGGTTCTTCCGCCCACATGACCATACTCATTCTCAATCTGTATCATAGCAACCGGACCGTCATCAGACAAAAGAAGTCCTCTGGACTGCTCTGCAATTTTCCCGTAAAATTCCCTGACATAGCGAAGATATTCCGGATCATTGGTTCTTGTTACCAGCTGCCCTTCTTTTTCCTTCCGCATCAGCCAGTCCGGAAATCCGCCATTTCGAACCTCTCCGTGTGCCCACGGCCCGATTCTCAGAATGCAATGAAGACCGCAATTCTTTATTGTCTGAAGAAACTTCCGCAGGTCACGATCCCCCGAAAAATCCCATTCTCCCTCCACTTCTTCATGGTGAATCCAGATGGTATATGCCGACACCAGGTCTATTCCCCCGGCTTTCATCTTATACAGCTCTTCCTCCCATCGTCCGTTGGAAACCCTACTGTAATGAATCTCGCCCATCAGGGGAAACCACGGAGTATTGTCCAGTGTCAGAAACTGCGGTGTATAAGACAGTTTAGAATTTCTGTTCCATTGTACTCTCACGTTCTCTCTACCTCATATGCCCCTGCCGATCGCAGAGTCTGTTCTATATATTATGGTTTTCAACAATAGAATGCACGCTCTGCGAGCATTCTATTGTCATGAATAAAAAGTTTTCTGTACATTTTTCTTTTATGACAAAAAGTGCTGCATTCCAGTGTTTTACGGAGTGCAGCACTTTCATTCCTCAAAAAGAATCCACTATAAGGCTTGCTTACAGATGGGCGATGGGCACTAACATATTAATAATATGGAAATTGAGAAATCCTCAATGCGGTAGCACCGTAGGGGATCAACGTAATCTGTTCTTCTTTTTCTGTGGAAGAAACAGGGCTGTCCGGAACCGGACCAGCGCTATTGCAGACCATTTCCCATTCTTTTACTCGTTTTGCCTTTATCCGGATCTGTGAAGATGGCATTTCATGGGAAAATGGATTCTTTCTCTTCCCGTAAATCTCTGTCTTTGGAATATCCTGAAGATTGAGGGCATAATTCCATGGTTCTGTGCTACTGATATGATAATCAGTAATTCCACAGCATTCCCGCTCTTTTTCCCAGTTTTCTTCCATTTTCAAAGCATAAACCAGACTTCCTCTTTCCACTGCAACGCTATCGTGATACCACTTACTAAAGCGCACATCCATCGGATACCGAATTGTAATTCTACTTCCCGATACCAGATGTTCCACAATCCAGAAATTCTTTCCTTCCCTGCGTGCCTTTGCCCCTTCTGTCAGGAGTTCCGGATTCGCACACCATCCCGGTATTCTGATTTTCAGTTTGACGTCCGTTTCAGCTTCCCTGACCAGATAAGAAACGGTGTCTCCAAAGGGATAGTCCGTTTCCACGTCAATCACAATTCGCTTGCCTTCTGACTTCGTCTCAAGATGGTTCGGCACCGGAATTGCAGATACCAGGCAATCGTCTTCCCAAAACCATAGGTGTTGTACAAATTTCGGCCATCCCTGATGCATGTTTGCCGTACAACATCCAAAGTTAGGTTCCAGTCCGAACAGGTTAGAATCGTCCCCATTATTAAACCAGTTACGTTTTGCATTGGAAACGAGAATCTGATTCGCCTGCTGCAAATACTGATGCGCCATGTAATCTTCACTGATCGATGCCGGGTAGGCATTAAATGCAACTCTTTCCAGCCGGTCTGCCAGTTCGGGTTCCCCGAATACTTCCATCATCGTTTCCAGGCTAAACATCTGTTCCACAACGCCGCACAGCTCTGCTCCTTGAGACGGTGATCCGCCGCTCAAATGTTCATCCCCGTTTATCGCTCCACTGGCTATCCCATGGTATTTCTCCACGATTCCCGGTGCCTCGATTCCCAGCTTCTTTTTTTCATCATCTCCGTCGAAAAAGTATTCCATTGCAGCATATTTCAGACCCATAGACACATTTACTACATGCGTCTGATGATATTGCATCAGCTGCACCACTTCCTCATTTTGAAAGCGTTTCAAAGCATTCCAGTCATAGTAATGGGCAGTGGGTCTGGGATAAGGAAAATCAGCAAACAGGGAGGTCCAGTCGATTGCCTGTCTGCGGATTTCCCTCTGTAGGTCCATCATCCATTCCGCCGGGAAACGTTCATACAACCATTTGATCACATATAGCACGTCTCCTGTCCGTGCCTGGGTCCATCCTGTTAAAGGTCTGTCTTCTATGGCTGTTTTTAAATACTTCAGATAGTTTTCAATAAATTCAATAATCTCTTCCTTTTTCGTTATTTCATAATATTGAATCATCACTTTCAACATTATGAAACGAGACCAATAATCTTCCTTGGTCTGTTCCGGTCCGAAATTTCCTTCGTTATCCTGACTCTTTAACGTCCAGTCCAGAAATTTTTTGCAAATTTCAAAGTGTTTCTCATCCTTCAGATAATAGGATAGTGGCAGTAGCCCATCCAGATAATAGGGACCACGTTCCCAGCTTTCTCCAGTACCTCCCAACCAGCCGGAATAGGTACCGACACTATCCCATTTTTCATGCAGACAACCGGTAAGCCCGTTCATCTGCATTTGCATCTGCTCTTTCAACCACCCGGACGGACTGACTTCGGTCAGAACAAGCTTTTTCCACTTTTTCTTCACAATTTTCTCCTGTCAGTCATTCCAGTCCTCAAACATGTTGTCGCCGTCGTGAATATACAGTCCTACCTGTTCTACTGCAGCTCTTCTTCCGTTTGCCCACAGCAACCACTGACCATCCATGTGCATAACCCATGGCTTATAAACAGCTTCTACATCCCAGCTTCCTTCCGGGCCGCCAGACAGAATCGGATTATGCGGATACCGTTCCCATCCTTCGATTCCATCCTTCGATCTTGCGACGTTGATCGTTGCTTTATACATGTCTTCAAATCCGATATAAAACATGTAGTAATATCCATCCATCGGAAAGATTTGGCAGGCAGAAACAATTTCTTTCTCCCAGAAATGTGTAGGCTCAGGTCTGAAAATAGGGTTTTGCGGGTGTTTCTTCCAATGGATCCCGTCTTCACTCTCTGCATATCCAATCTGATCCGGCTCCCAGAAACCTCCTGCCGAATACCACATTCTAAAAATATTCCGTTCTTCATCCCACAATACATGAGGACACATCAGGTTTGTTTTTTCCCAGGCTTCTTCCGGTTCCATTACCGGGTCTTTTTTCCTAGTAAAATGGATTCCGTCTTCACTCTCTGCATATCCGATGCAGGATCTGCCGCTGCTCATTCGCTCTCCTGCACCTAAGAATTTCATGCCGGTATACCACATCAGATATTTTCCGTCTTTTTCCAGTACGATCTGACGGTTGATATCATCTTCCCATCCTGTAGTAAAATCCGGAGACAAAACAATAACCGGTTCACTCCAGTGTACCCCGTCTACACCTTCTACGAATGCAATGCTATTCGTACTTCTCCAAGACAGATACATCCTGAGCTTTTCCCCTACCTGGATTACGGTGACATCAAAAGTCTCTCCCCAATCGTCCTTCAGTATCGGATTATTTTTATATCGACGCCAATTTCCATGACAACCGATTTTTGTCAGATCCTGTTCTATCATTTTGGTCCTCCGCAAAATCCCAGATCGTCTCCTTCATGGATCAATGCACCAATTCTGTGGTTTTTTCTGGCACAGCCGGTATAATAACAGATCCACTTGTTCTCCAGATGCACTGCCGCCGGACGGCACACCGCTTCCACATCCCATGCACCAAACTGACCTCCTGTAATAATTGGATTGTTGGGATGTCTTTCCCAACAAATTCCATCTTCAGACCTGGCCAGACAGATTCTGGACTTAAAGGCATCCTGCCAGGCAGTGTAGAACATCACATACTGTTCTCCGTCCCGAAGCACATGACACGCGCCCACTCTCTCTTTTTCCAATACACTGTTGTCCTTTTTCAGAACGGGCTCTGAATAGGGTTTTTCCCAGTGTTCACCGTCACGACTGACTGCATAGCCAATTGCCAGCGGTTTCTCTATATCTCCTGCGGAATACCACATTTTGAAGAGGTCTTCCTTTTCATCCCAGATGACACAGGGATAGCAGACCGCATTTCTCTCCCACAAAAGATCAGGCTCCAAAACAGGCTGTCTGGATGCCATCCAGTTCATTGCATTATTTCCTGTCGCATGTCCAATCACGGATCGGTCGTATCCATCTGTCACCGGATCATACCGCTTTCCTGTATAAAACAGGTGGTACTTACCTTTGGCAAACAAAACAAACGGCTGGCAAACAGCAGCTTCCCATTTCAGCTCTGGACGCCTTATCAGGGAATAGCCAAAATCTCCTCCATCAGAGTAAAATGTGTCACCGATCACATAGGCTTTGGATTCTGTTTTTTCCTCCGTTACCCCGTCTTCTGCGAAAGGACGGAAATCCAATCCGTTTTCTCCTACCGCCACCAGGATTTTCTTCAGAAATCGATGACTGTAATACAGATGAAATCTATCTTTTATTGGAAGGACCATTGGATCGGAAACTTCCCCGATTTGTTCACCGATTATCGGGTTCTTTTCGTACCTTCTCCATCCGGCATAACATCCGATCTTTCCCGGATCATATGCTCTCATAAGCGTTTCTCCTTTAAAAAACTCTCTTTACTGTCTTTGTGCAACAAATTCCTCTATCTGTCGGTTCATTTCATCGATTACCTTTTGAACTCCGGCATCTTCCATTTTTTCTGAAAACTCTGCCAGAGTGGCATCTACATCCTTCGCCATGCCAAGATTCAGCGGTTTATAATACTTGTCCATCAACGTACTGATGATGGCGATTTCCGTATTCACCGGCGTCGGGTCAAATACAAACGCATCCAATGTATGATGCTTGATTTTATTCGCATAGCCTTCAATGATTCCTGTGTAGGTCTCATCCAGCAGAGTAGGATTTTCCACATATTCTGTTCGGTTGATCGCTTCGTTTGTCCATCCCCAGTTACAGTTTGCGTCTACACCATAATCCGAATTCTTATCCAACAGCTTATACTGATCCTCGCCAACTGCTTCCCAATGTACTCCTTCGATACCCAGTTTGGTCAGATCATAAATTTCCGGGTTGGTATAAAACTCGTTCAGAACCATCATTGCTCTTTCTTTATTACGACTGTTTCTGTTAATTGCCACACCGTTATTGGTATATGGATAGACTTTCTGTGCAAGGTCAGGAGCAAAATCAATGATTCTGCTGTTCCAGTCCGGATGTTCCGAATTTGCGATTCGTCCATACGATAGCTGATTGCTCAGGTTCCACGTCATTACAGCTGACTTTCCATTCAAGAAATTGTCCTGCTTTTCATCCTGTGAATTCAGCGAATCTGCTGACCAGTAGCCCTTCTCGTACATCTCCTGCATTTTATGACAATAATCGGAAAACTCATCCCAGTCCAGAATATAACGGACTTCCAGATCCGAAGGATCCGCATAATGATACATGAACAGCTTGTTATCATCTCCGTTGATAGCGGAATATCCAAGGGTCAGCCATTCGTACAGATCCTGAAATTCTCCGCCGCCCGTTCCTAATGCAGATACGGAAGCTTCTCCTGTACATACATCATCAAGGAATGCCTCCAGCTCGTCCCTGCTGGTAATATCTTCATAGCCGTACTTTTCCATCAGGTCGCCTCTTACCAAGAGGTTGCCGCCACTCGCGTACTCATTTTTATAACAGGGCACCATATAAATTTTTCCGTCGATTTGGGCCTGTTCCCAAGCATCTTCCGGTGCTACTGCCTGGATGTCCGGAGCGTAAGTAGAAATAAATTCTGGTGTAAGCTCATAAAATCCGCCCATATTAGCCGTTTCACTGTAATGAGCCCATCCTGTAGCTGTAAAAATCAGGTCGAAATCTTCTCCGGAAGAAAACAAAAGGGAATATTTGGTATCGTGCTCCGCCCAGGATAAAAATTCCACTTCTACCGTGGCGTTTACGGTTTCCTCCAGTTTCTTATTTACTTCATCATACACAAGGTCGAAATCCGGTGTGCGATCCCCAATGAGGTACATCTTAATCGTTACCGGTTCTGAAACGTCATTTCCCCGATAGGTTTTCCCCTCGCTCTCCGAAACAGCAGTGCTCGCTGCACCTTCTGTGCTATTCTGGGTTTGTGTCGCCTCCGATCCACACCCCCCAAGGAAAAGCGTACCCAATAATGCGCCTGACAGCAATACAGACAACAGTCTCTTTTTCATAAAGAACCTCCTTTTCTATGCCCTATGTGTTTTCCCCTTTATGAAGCAGCATTTTCTTCATAAGAAAATAGTAGCTTATTTCTTTTTTTTCATCAATTCGCATAAAACCCAAATATTTTTTTCAACTTCCTGCAATATCAACCAGTTTTTGCAGGAAACCGTGCGCAACGTTGCGCTTCTTGATTTCATCATCCTTTTACAGCACCGATGGTGATTCCCTGAACGAAATATTTCTGTACAAACGGATAGGCAAAAACGATAGGACCGGTCGCCACTACCGTAAGTGCCATCTTGAGGGACTGGGTTGGCAAGTTGAATGCCGCTGCTACTGCGCCACTGGCAGCACTGGACAAAATCTTTCGGTATGCCTGAATATTGTTGATTTGTTCATAAAGGAAATACTGCAGCGGAAACATTTCGCTGTCCGATATATAAAGCATTGCATTATACCAGTCATTCCAATAAGCCAGTGCAATGAAAAGACCTACCGTCGCCAGAGCAGGACGAACCAGTGGCATAACCACCTGGAAAAGCATCATAAAGTCCCCGCAGCCGTCGATTTTCGCAGCGTCGATTAAAGACTCCGGAACAGACAACATGTAACTTTTCATAATCAGCAGATTATAAACGTTAAAAAGCAACGGAAGCAACAGCGCCAGGTAGGAATTTTTCAATCCCAGGTATCTTGTCATCAGGATGTATATGGAAACCAATCCTCCGTTAAATAAAGTCGTAAAATAAAAGAAGAAAGAGAAACCGCCTCGCCATTCAAAATCTCGTCTGGAAAGGACATATGCGGTCATAGTCTGCAGCAACAAGCCTATCGCCGTACCTGCTAAAGTCAGCGTGATCGTGACAAGATAGGCTTTCGCCACTACCGTCGGCGACTTGAAAACTGCCTTATATGCTTCCAGCGAAAATTCTTTCGGCCACAGACTGAATCCATATAGGGAAATCGCTTCTTCCGAAGTAAATGATGCTGCCAGCACCATGATAAAAGGAATCAGGCAAACAAGCGCTATCAGACCGCAAAACAGGTATCCGACCACATTTACGCCACTGATCTTTTTTCGTCCTGACTTCTTTAAACTTTTTTTCTTCATCGCATTCTCTCCTAAAATAATGCATAATCCTTATCGTAGCTCGAAACCAAACGGTTTGCGAAAATAACGGTTACAAAGCATAAAACGGACTGAAAAAAGCCGGATGCTGCAGCCATTCCAATATCATTGTTGTTGATGAGTGCACGGAAGGTAAACGTATCGATCACATCCGTCACATCATACAACGTGCCATTGGTTCCGATTAAATTGTAAAACAGATCAAAATTTCCTCTGAAAATTCCGCCTACTGCCAGCAGCACCAAAATAATCATGGTAGGACGCACCATCGGAATGGTAATTTTAAAAATGCGCTGCAATTTCCCTGCTCCGTCAATCTCGGCTGCCTCGTAGATGGATGTGTCAATTCCCATAATGGAAGCCAGGTAAAGAATGGAGCCATATCCCACACTTTTCCAGGCATTGAATACAATAATAATTAGAGGCCATATTTTCGGCATGTTATACAGGTTTACTTTTTCTCCACCGAACGCAACAATCACCTTATTCACGATTCCATAGTCGTAACTCAGGATATTGAAGGCAATTACGGATACCACGACCCATGAAATAAAATAGGGCAAGAACATAAAGGACTGGGAAACTTTGCGAAATCTCTTGTTTTTGATTTCCACCAGAAAAATTGCCACCGCCAGCTGCAAAATGTTATTGACGATAATAAAGGCCGCATTATACAAGAAGGTGTTCCTGGTCACTTTCCATGCCTGACCGGATTTAAAAAAGAACCTAAAATTATCCACCCCATTCCATGGACTCCCGAAGATACCGTCTACATAGTTATATTTCTTAAATGCCAGAACGATCCCGGCCATAGGAATATAGTTGAATAGGATCACATACAGCACGGCCGGAAGGAGCATTAACAATAAAACCCGATATCGTTTCAGCTTACCGAGAAAATTATTTTTTTGTTTCATATCAGTTTCTCCTTCTTTCTTTTTGTCGATTGTCTCAGGCGGATTTCGTAATTAGCACAACTCTTAATCGGCATCTTTTTCCCTTCCAGCATTCCGATCAGAACCTTTGCTGCTATTGATCCCAATTGATGACCATCCACCCGGATGGCCGTAATTGGAGGATTGTTCATTTCCATATGGATACTGTCGTGCATGGACGCGACCCTGATCTCCTCTGGTATCCGGCATCCATATTCCTGAAGCTTGCGAACAAGCTTTTTGCACAGGGCGTCATCCGTACACACTGCACAATCCGCCTTATTGTCCACGATTTTTAAAACAGCCCGATCCAGTTCCATAGGCCCATCCACATTCTGAAAAAACAGTTCCTGGTTATTACTGCTTCCTTTTTGACAGATCACACCCAGGAATCCTTCACATCTGTACCGATTGACCATATTATTGCTGTCAGCTGAAAGCAGCGCTATGTTTTTCTCCCCGTTTCGCAATAACATGGATGCCAGTTCAATTCCTGCCGCTTTATGATCACTGTCCACCTGGATCACTGAATCATCGTCAATGGAGCCGATAAGGACAAACGGTACCTTCTTCATCTGCAGGTATTGAATCAGGTTATTCCCCAGTTGATAGTGGGTCAGAATAAAACCGTCTACCTTCTTCCTATCCAACAGTTGTTTTAATTTTGAAAGATCGTCATTCTTTTCCGATACATAGAAAAGATCATACCCTTTCTGACTGCAATAGGCATAAACACCGTCCAGACAGTTCTGGAAGAAAGGGGTTTCTGCAACGATTGCATGGGAAGGAAAAAGGATTGCAATATTTTTGCTCTTCTCCATGCCACTTCTGGTTTTTACCACTGCGTTTTGTTCCTCAAGGAAACGCGCAATACGATCCTGTGTCTCTTTCCCGATCCTTCCTTTTCCGGAAAGTGCACGGGATATGGTTGTCTTGGACAATTGCAGCTCCTGCGCAGCTTCCGCCAGACTGATCTCTTTCTTCATGGCTTTTCCTCACAGAATATAAATTTTTTATTCAATTGTTGTCCTTTGATGTAGGGATCTGCAATTTAGCTGCTTCCTGTTGCGCACAGCAACAGGTATAGCAGCTTGAATCGCCCTTGAAAAAGGCAGATCACTGCCTTTTAAAAATGAAAAAAATGCTGATTTGAAAATTGAAATGTTTTCTGCTAAAGGGTAGTTTCATTATAAAAGCATAGAATTTATTTGTCAATAATACCAGAATTTGTAAATTTTACCAAATTTCCGATTCAGACCTCTTTTCTACGCACAGGCGCAATATTGCGCACCATTTCCCGTCAAATCCGTAAACTATTGCCCAAAGTTGGGGTTAAATTTCTCTGCATCATCCTGAGATGCACAGACGTTCTTATAGATCTGCTGAAATGTTGCAGATTCGTATCACGAAAATCATCATTTTCCGTCCACCTATGTACTAATATAACATGGGCGAAAAAGATGTAAATTTGCTAAAAAGTAAAAAAGGAAGCTGGACGCATCCAACTCCCTTAGGCATAGTCCGCAGACGTCCGCCGCAATTCTATAATATATTATGCCATAATGAAAATCTTTATGCAATAGAACTTTTGAATTCTCCACAAATACCTAAATTTTTCCCAGCTTCAAAATTAACTATACTTAATTTCCAATCCGCTGCTGCTCTGCGATTTTGACTGCATTCCTTTATTCTTTTACTCTTCTGTAGTTTGCAGCCATTTTTTCACTGTTTCCACGTCAAAATCAATCAGCTCCGCGATTTCTTCCGGTGAACGCCCTTTTTTGCCCATTCTGAAAGCAGTTATTTTTGCCTGTTCTTCGCGTCCTTCTTCGCGTCCTTCCGCGTAGCTCTCATTTCTCAAATCTTCCATAACCTTGCACATTTCATTCACTCCTTTCGGATTCTCTTTTAGATACCGCGTCTTTTCCGCCAATAGGTCAAAATACATATCTTCCGCATCCGTACAATTAAAATCGTGCATCAGCTTGCCCAAATCCGAATCGCCGCGGTATTCGCCATTTACATATAAAATATGTGTTCCATCCTCAAACGGCTGGTTCAGCGTAAGGTTCATATTCTGAATCACATACATTGGCTTCCCTGCCTTATAATAATCTTTTTCCGTGATAAAGATCACATAAGTATCCGGCAAGTCTCTGTAATCCTGCTTTTCATCGAGATTTTCCACGTCCATCACACTGGAATGGTATCTCGCACGATGCGGATCGGCTCCATTATCCGACCGTTGAACCTCCATATCGTATTTTTTCCCTGTACTGTCCTCTGCATACGCATCCAGGCAAATCGACCTTGCTCCGGTCACCCGCTTTAAATCCGCCTGTGTTTCACACTTTAACAGTGTCAGATCCTTTTTCCCGGTAATAACCCGAAGAACCAGTTCTGCCAGTGGGAGATTATCTTTAAAAAGTCCCCGCATGAATGTATCGTCAATCGGTCGGAAACTACGCAGACGCTCAAGATCTTCCTGATGCCGTTTTTCTCTTTTTTTATCTTCCGTTTCACTCATATGCTATCCTTTCCGATTCTGCGGATAGCCTAAAGCCTTTCTTTGCTTTTATCCTACCACAGAACCTTTGCTTTATCAATCCTTATTACTACCATATAATACACTATCATTATTGATAATTATAAAAGCACATCACCTATCCTTTTCTCAGGGCCAAGCGGAGCCGACACTTCCTATCCTATTCCGTCCGATTCAGATACCCGTCAGCTCCTGCCTGCTTCTGTCGTTTCTCCAGTCCGATGCAATTTTTCTTTTCCACTGAAAAACGAAACTCTTATTCCGACTTTCCGCCAGCCTGTACAATCAGAAAGTTCATGGTCTCTAAAATCCGCTTCCGATCTGCCCTCGACAACTCCTCCAGCTTTTTGGAAAGAGCGTTCGCTTCCGCGATAAATCCAAAATCCAGTTCGTCCTGCAGAAGTTCATCTGCTGAAACGCCAAGCTGATTTGCGATCGCAACAAAATTCTGCAGTCTGGGCATTTTGATGCCCCGTTCAATACTGGAAATCGTCTCTATGCTGACTCCGATTTTTTCCGCAAGCTGCTCCTGTGTAAATCCACGCTTCTCCCTGCACCGTTTAATCTGCTCCCCAAGCATATACTTTTTCCCTTCCCCTTATCGTTATAGTCTCGTACTGATAGTATGGGTAAAGTATAGGTTTCCTATCTGTTCCGCTCCACGAGCCCTTAGTTCTACTCAAGAACCTTTAGTTCTATTTCGGGAAATTTTTCAACCAAATTTGTTAAAAATAATGGTATGGTAGAGTAAATTTAAAACTCCCTGAAACTTTTTTCCCGCCTACAACGTCTAATCCTCAGAACAACAAAAGAAGGAGGCGAATTTCTTCGTGATATCATTATCCAGAAAAACAAAAGAAAAAGCGGTAGAAGATCTGCTTTTGCAAAATTACGATCAATATTACCGGCTCGCTTACAGCTACGTCCACAACGAAGCAGACGCAGGAGATATCGTCCAGAACGGCGCATATAAAGCTATCCGAAGCAGCTCTGACTTAAAAGAGGTCCGTTATGCAGCCACCTGGCTGTATCGAATCATGCTCAACGAGATTTTTTCTTTCTGTAAGCAGAAAAAAACGGAGCCGTTGGAAGAAGGAAACGACGAGCCACACTACGAAGACGCTTACGAGAATTTCGATCTGAAACATGCGCTGGAGCTGCTGCCGCCCCGCGACCGCATGATCGTAGAGCTGAAATATTTTGAAGATATGAAGCTGGAAGACATTGCAGCCATCATGGAAGAAAACACAAATACCATCAAAAGCAGACTATATCGCAGTCTCAAAAAACTCCGGTTGTCGCTGGACTGACCGCCCGACACAGCTGCCGACCACATTTGAGACCCATCAGCGTGCAGCAAGTTCAACACCATTCAAGCGGTGGCTCAGCCCCGCCATCACTCTCAGAAAGGATTTTTATTATGGAAAATCGTGAAAAACAGTTACAGGAATTGAAAAAAGAATATCAGGACATCCACATGTCCGAAGAACAGCTTTTACAAATGAAACTAAAGATTTCTCAGGCAAAGCAGGAGAACAGCCAGCAGGGTTCCAATGCTGCCCACAGCTCTGTCTCCCACAGACGCTCCATCGCACGCCGCTGCGGGATCGCCGCTGCTGCTGCCGCTGCCGCTCTGGTCATCTTACCGAACACCTCCGCTTCCGTTGCCTACGCAATGAGCCAGGTTCCTGTGCTCTCCAGGCTTGTTGAAGTCGTTACCTTCCGGGACTATCACTACGAAGATGACCGAAACAGCGCAGACATTCAGGTTCCGGAGGTAGCTGTCGCACCGGACACTGACGCGGATACACAAAAATCCTCCGCCGTTTCCGAACAGACGAAGAAAACAGCAGAGGAAATCAATACAGAGATTCAGGCCATCACAGACCGCCTGATCGCAGAATTCGAAGAAAGTAAGGCAAATGAAGAGGGTTACCAGAATATGACCGTCAAATCCGAAATTCTGGCGACCACAGATCAGTATTTCACCCTGAAACTGACCTGTTTCCAGTCTGCCGGAAGCGGTGCGGAATGGAACTACTACTACACCATTGACCTTTCCACCGGAAAACGCCTGCAGCTTGCAGATCTCTTCCAGGAGGGCAGCGATTATTTAACCACTATCAGCGACAATATCAAACAGCAGATGAAAGAACAGATGGCGGCAGATGAAAATAAAATCTACTGGCTCGATTCCGATATGCCGGAATGGGATTTTACCTCTATCACAGACAATACTTCCTTCTACTTGAATCAGAACAACGAGGTTGTGGTTTGCTTCAACGAAGGCGATGTTGCACCGATGTCCATGGGCTGCCCGGAATTTGTTATTCCTAACGAGGTGCTCGCCGGAATCCGAAAGTAATGCCTCTTTCTTCACTCCGCGTAATGCTTCGCCTGCGCTTCATACAGCGCATAGTAAATCCCCTCCTGCCGCATGAGCGTTTCATGCGTGCCAGCCTCTGCGAGCCGCCCGCTATCCAGCACGATGATCCGGTCGCAGAACTTGCAGCTGCTCATGCGGTGGGAAATGTAAATTGCTGTTTTTTTGCCGACCAGTGCATCGAAATTTTCGTAGATTTCCGCCTCTGCGATCGGATCGAGCGCTGCGGTCGGCTCATCCAGAATGACAAACGGCGCGTCTTTGTAAAGCGCCCGTGCGATCGCCAGCTTCTGTTCTTCCCCTCCGGAAAGCAGTTCGCCGTCCCCAATATCGTGCCCCAAAAGCGTATGCGCGCCATCCTTCATGCGGGCAACGCGCTCCCTCAGACCGACCTGCTCCAGCACAGTTTTCACCCGCTCAGCATCCACATTCTCCGAACCTGCAAGATTTTCATCCAACGGTAGATGATATATTCGAAAATCCTGAAATACCGCCGCAAAAATCTGCACATATTCCTGATAATCGTACTTTCCGATATCAATCCCGTTCAACGTAATCGTTCCCGAAGTTGGCTCATACAACCGAAGCAAAAGCTTGATTAACGTCGTTTTTCCCGCGCCGTTTCTGCCGACAACCGCCAGCTTTTCTCTGACTTTAAACCGAAGACTCACATCCGAAAGCACATCCTTTTCCGTGCCCGGATACCGGAACGAAACGTGGGAAAATTCCAGCTCATAATCGCCGTCGTCCCGTTTTTCAATCGGCAGCGTGCCGTCATAGTGCATGTTCGGACGCGTTAAAAATTCCTCATAGGTCTTTAAATATTCATTGGAATAATTGATCCGTATTTTTAACTCCATCATATTCCGAATCGCATTGATCATCGTAACGATCGCCCCGGCATACATAACCACCTGCCCGACCGAAATGCTCCCCGCCAGTGCCTTGCAGCTGATGTATACATAAATAAATCCGGTCAGAATTTCCAGCGCAAACATAACCATTCCATTGTATACACCGATCATTCGTTCCGCGTTGATATACTTTGCAAAAATCCGAGCCGTCATTTTCTGATATTTCCCGACCAGATACCCTTTCATGGAATACATCCAGATATTTTTGATGTAACGATCCGAACAGGAAACACCAAACAGATAGTTGCCTTCTGAATTTCCGGCTTCATTGGCTCTGTTTTTTTCCAGATCCAGCTTGCCAATCCGGTCTGCCGCCAGATTCCCCAGCTGAAAAAAAGCTGCAAACGCCAGCAAAAGAAACGCCGTTCCTACTGCAAACAGGAGTTTGTTTTCTTTGGAAAAGTCAGACTGTACCAGCAGCACTCCCAGAAAGAACGCCGCAAAAACCGCCTGTATCATTCCGGTGAAAAAATGATACATATCCATCAGCTGCTGGGTGATGCCGCCGTGTCCGTTAATTCCCCTGCGCACCCGCTGAAATGCCCGGATGACAGCTTCCTTTTCCAGCTCCTCGTACTCCATTAAAAATGTTTTCTGCGCCGTTTTCTTTTTCGTTTCCAGGGCGCTCGGCTCCGTATAATGCCGAAACATCAGCTCACATGCCCGCGCTGTCAGACTCACAAGCATGACTGTCACAACCAGAATTAAAATCTGTTCCTTTGCCGCGCTATACTGCTTTGCCAGAAGCAGATCCAGAATTCCCGCATACAAAAAGCTGTTGATATACGAAACCGACGCCGCACTCAACGCTCCGAGCACGATGATATATTTCATTCCCCGATACCGGGAAGACTGGAAAATGCAGTAATTCCACATTTTCCGGATGCTCATTCCTGCTGCCTTATCCATTTTCCTGTCCCTCCCTGTAATAACGACTCTGCACCTCAAACAGCTTCGCATAAGAGCCTTTTTTCGCCAACAGCTCTTCGTGCGTCCCAGATTCCACTATTTTTCCGTTTTCCAGCATTAGAATTGTGTCGCAAAATCTCGTCGACGCAAGCCTGTGCGAAATAAACATAGCGCTTTTTTTCTCCGTCATTTTGTGATAAGCCTGATACAGCTGATCCTCCGCCAGCGCGTCCAGCGCCGCAGTCGGCTCGTCCAGCAAAATCAGCTTCGGATTGCGATACAGCGCACGCGCCCAGAAAAGCTTCTGTAGCTCTCCACCGGAAAGCAGCACTCCATTCTGGTCGATTTCTTTTCCGAGATAAGTAAAAATCCCGTTCGGCAGCGCTTTTACTACCGAATCGATTTTGGCGAGCTTTAACGCCTCCCAGATCCGATCTTTCTCCCAGTCTTTTCCCATCGCAACATTTTCCGCTATTGTATAGGAAAGAATCCATTCATTCTGAAAAACCGCAGAAAGGTGTTTAAAATATTCTGTCAGATTCAGCTCCCGCGTATCGACACCGTTTACCAGCACACGACCGTTCGTCGGAACATAAAATCCACAGATCAGCTTCACCAGCGTCGATTTTCCCGCACCGTTTAAGCCGACAAGCGCCAGATGTTCCCCTTTTCCCCATATAAAAGAAATCTGATCCAGCACTTTTTTCTCCGTACCTGGATAACAATAGGAAACGTTGTCAAACACGATTTCCAGCTCATCAAACCCATCTGTCGGTATTTTTTTATGTTCCAAGCCTTCTTTTTCTTCATCCACAATGCTCCGAAATTCATTGACCTGATGATTGTTTTTGCGCATCTCACCATAGGTTTTGCTCAGCTGGGAAAACCATGACGCAAATCCGCTGATCAATCCCAGGTAAAAAACGAAATTTCCAACGGACATTCCATTCTGCATCATCGAAAGCAGATAAAAATAACAGCAAAGATCACGGACACCAGCCAGAACAATCTCCGTCGCGTTGCCGCAAAAATCCAGCATATCATAGCCGTAGTTTAATTTTCTGCGCGCCGTCATTGCCTGCTCATATTTGCCAGTCAGCCATCCAGACAGGTTGAAAATCCGGATGTCCTTTCCGCCCGCCGTATCGTCCACAATATGCTCAACGTAGTTTAATATCCGTTCCTCAGACGCCATCCGGTCTGTCACTTTTTTATCATATCTGACTGCTGCTTCTGAAGAAATCAGTGTCAGCCCCGACAGTACGATCAGCAGTCCCAGAATCCGGATGTCCAGACCTCCGACAATCAGGACATAAACGACCATTCCCAGCACATTTGCCAGAAAAGTCATCCCGTTTCGGCTCATTCCCTCGACTCCCCTATTGTTACATGAAACTGCCAGGATTGCCTTCTCAACCCGCTGTCTTGTGCTCTCCTGTTCGGATTTTTCCACTGACATTCCCATACATTTTAAAAACAGTTCCGTTACATACCATTCCAGACGCATTTCGATATGAATCAAGGAGTTTCGAATTTTCAGGAATGTATACACGACATTTCCAGCTCCATAGCAGATAAAAAACGCCATAATCGAACCAATTAAAACGATCACGTCATTTCCTTTTTCCAGACTCGATACCGCAACTGCGCTCACTGCTGCAGCCATCAGCATCATCCCGATGCTCAGAACCGCTTCGCCGATCAACATCAGCATGTAGTGCGGTTTTTCCTTCCACACAGGGTGAAATATGTAAAACAGGTTCTGTGCTACGCTGTAATTTTTCTCTTTCACACCGGCTTCCTCCTCTTTTTGTTCTGCTGTCGATTGTAACATACTTTTTTCCTTGTATAAAAAAAGTGCATGAACTGTCAAAATTCATGCACAAGCGACATAGTCCTGCTTTTTTCTGACTCACAAGGCGTGTATCCTATTTTTTACAGCGGCAGCATAATCTCTGTCACAAAAACGCCCGGCTCATTTTTTCGGTTGATATAGCCGCCGTATTTTTTCACCACGACGTCAATTCGCTTTAAGCCGTGCCCGTGGTCTCCACGTTTTCTGGAAATATAGTCCTCGTCCAGTTTACGCACCAACTCGTTCGTTGCGTTACTGACCGAAATATAGAACTGTTGCTTCATTGGTGCGATGTAAAGGCGCAGAAACTGACTTTTCGGCTCCACATCCCGACAAGCTTCCACCGCATTGTCGATCAGATTTCCCAAAATCACGCACAGATCAATGTCCGAAACCGAAAGCTGTTTCGGAATCGTCGCCTTGTAATGGCACGGAATCTCTCTTTCCAGCGCCAGCGAAATTTTCGCATTCAAAATCGCATCCACGTTCATGTTACCGGTATCGAACAGCAACCGCACCTGATCCAGATCCGTTTCCAGCCTATCCAGGTATGCCTGCGCACCTGCTGTATTTTCCTCCGCCAAGTACGCTTTTACCGACTGCATATGATTGTGATAATCATGCCGCCAGCCACGCATCGTTTTATAAATCGTCTTTACCTCTTCCATCTCCTGCGAAAGCATGCGGTTCTGGTAATCGAGCATCGATTTTTCGTACTGCTTCTGCAAAATTTTCCAGACCATAACAATCGCTGCCAGGCAGATAACCAGCCCGACTACAACCAGTGCAATCCAAAATTTCCAGTTACTCATGTCGTAAGTTTTCCCTGATAAACGCCTGATTCAGCTCGCGGTACATGCCCCGGCTGACCGGCAGCTCCACCTTTCCTTCCAACTGACAGCTCTGCTTCCCGATCCGGACGATCTTTTCCAGATTGACCGCCGCGCTCCGGTGGCATCTAATAAACCGTGGCGCAGACGCGATGGGCAACGGTTCGAGCGCGGCATTCACACTGCTGCCGATGTGCTCTATCTGCGCCGCTTCTCTTCCGCTGCCGATGCGTCCCATCTGCCCCGCGCCCGCAGCTTCATTCAGCCGCCCCAGTACCGCAGCAAAGCTCTGTTTGATCTCCAGCTTTTCCCCATCCGTCAGGCAAATCGTCGTGTAGTGTCCACAGACCTCCACAGAAAGAACCTCATCCAGATCGACGCGAACCTGCTCCCCGGACTGCTCCAGCAAAACGGACGGCTTCCTCCTGCCCTGTTCCGCCGCCAATGCATCTCCCAGCTCGAACAGCTTCTGCTTTGTCACCGGCTTTAACAGATACCGCCACGCTGCGACCTCGTAGCCCTCAAATACATAACCGGGATCGGATGTCAAAAATACGATTTTCAGTTCAGAATCAAATGTTCTAATATTCTTCGCCAGTTCAAATCCATCCATTTCTTTCATACGGATATCCAACAGCAGCATATCATAGGGAAGCCTTCGGAGCGGTTCCTGCGCGAAAAGAAAGCTTTCCGCGTTCTGGAAAATCTCCACCTGACAGTTGATTTCCCGCGCCTTGCTCCATTCTTTCCAAAAAGATTTGACCTGTTGTGCCTGTGCCGACTCATCCTCACAATATGCAATCCTGAGCATTTCGTTCCTTTCCTGTGCCGCAGCGCGTTGCGATCTATTCTGTCTGCGCTTCTACAGCATTATACATTCTGTGTCCCCCGACACACCCGCGCAGCGCTTCCGTCACGGCTCCCCGCCCAGCTCGAGCCTGCCGACTCTGGAGATAAACTCCTCTACCTGTTTTAAGTGCTCCCGGTTGACGCGGTTTTCGTCCTGCTGAATCTGCTTCCGATACATCGTCGGGGAAACCCCCTTCATCTGCCGAAACGCCTTGCTGAACAAAAGCGGATCCTGATATCCGCAAGACAATGCGATGCTTTCCACCGGCAGATGCGGCACCATCAGCATTTCCGCAGCTTTTGTCAGCCGGTACGCTGCCAAAAACTGCTGCGGAGACATACCGAGAGATTTCTGAAACAGAGTATATAGATAACTGCGGTTGACACAGACATAATCCGCCACGTCCGTCACCCGGATCGGGTTGCAGTAGTTACGCTGAATAAATTCCACTGCCCGGCGGACATACTGGTTCGCCCGATCCGTTTCCTCCCGCCTTTCCTCCGGCATACTCTGCGCCACAACCGACAGAAAAATATGCAGCAGACCGTTTCGGCGCAGCTCGTTTGCAACACCGACCGTATTATGATCCATCATGTCCCGGACAATGCTGTAAAGCTCATCCGACTGCTCCGAATGAAACACCGGGTGCCGCGGGGATATCCCCATGCTTTTGACATATTCTTCCGCGCGCTCGCCCGCAAAGCCGACCCAGATGTACATCCACGGATCTTTTTCATCCGCCTGATAAAAGCTCATCTGCCCCGGCTCAATCAAAAATCCGCATCCTGCTTCCAGCGGATATTCCTCGCCCTCCATTTTGAAAATCCCCCTGCCGTTTAGTACATAATGAATCAGATAATGCGGCTTCATCGCCGGTCCGAAGCAGTGCAGGGGTTCTGTTCGGGAGCACCCGCAGCAAGTCATGAAAAGCTCTCCGCCGGGCTGTCCCCCAAATTCCAGTTTATATGCTTTTTCCATACTGATCTCCATTTTGCAGGCGCTTTGCGCTAAAATCCCACACAATTCACTGGGACTCTACACGCCTGCGGTACATAACTGCCAGCAATCCACAGTTGCTTTACAGGCACTTTACTCCCGATACCCCGTCTGCAGATTCACAAGATTTTCAATCGGCTGCCCCGCAAAATACCGTTCCAGATTGTCTGCAAACAGTCCGACGATCTTTTCCAGCGTCTCCGGAAGGGAAAAACCTCCGGAAACATGCGGCGTAATCAAGAGATTCGGCGCATTCCAGAGCCGATGGTCTGCCGGAAGCGGCTCCGGATCTGTGACGTCCAGCGCGGCCCCCGCGATTTTTCCCGCATACAGCGCATCCGCAAGGGCATCCGTATCGATCGCCGTTCCGCGTCCGACGTTTAAAACAACTGCATTGTCCGATAACAACGCAATCCGCTCCCGGCTCAGCACATGATACGTCGATGCATTGCCCGGCAGGCTCATCGCCACGATATCCGCCTTTGGAAGCAGTTCTTCCAGACTGTCCATGCCGTACATACCCTCCATCCATTCCGGGCAGTCGCTCTTTTTAGAAACTCTTCTGCGAATTCCGCTCACCCGACAGCCAAGTACATTCATCTTTCTGCCGAACGTCATTCCGATATCACCGCAGCCGATCACCAGCACATTCGATCTTTCGATTACTTTTACATGTCCTTCCGAATTCCAGCAATGCGCTTTCTGGTTGTCCCAATACAGCAGCAATTTTTTCCGCAAGGCAAACAGACAACCGATCATATGCTCCGAAATCGCCATTCCATAAGCACCCGTCGCATTCGCAAGCTGTGCACTCTCCGGCAGAAGCCCCGGTTCACAATAGCCTTCCGTCCCGGCATTATTCAACTGAATCCATTTGAGGTTTTCACACTTTTTTAACTGCAAAGGACTCTGCAAATTGCCAAGGATAATGTCCGCGCGCCGCAGCTGTTCTTCTGTCACCTCCGGCTTTTCCATAAAGAAAAACTTCTGTCCCGGCGCAGCCTGCAAAAGCTGTTGCTTTTCTTCCTCCGTCACTGGCGGCGTGACCAGAATACAGAGCCTTTCCCGCTTCCGCACCTCTGGAAGCAGCATCTGCAGCTCTTCCAAATAAATGCAATGCGGAATTTCGTTCTTCTCAACCAGTCTCAGACAGCTTTCAAATTCAAACCAGCGCACTTCCTCCAGTTCTTCTTTCTGCAGGACAAAATCCTCCGGCCTTCGATCCAGCCATAGCGCATAAACGTTGCTGACCTGCCTGTCATGAAATTCCTTTCCATGAAAAACACCGTCATAGGAAAATCTGCGCTGTCCGCAATAAATCAACTCATTTTCCGAAACACTGCAGCCCAGTTCTTCCTTTAACTCCCGCAGCGCAGACGGAATGAAATCTACCCCTGCAGGGATATGTCCGGCGCTGGAAATATCGTAACAGCCCGGAAAGGAATCTTTATTCTGACTTCTTTTCTGCAGCAGTACCTCGACTTTTCCTGCCCGTTCCCGCAGGATCCAGACATGGGAGGTACGGTGCCGCAGTCCCTGCTTATGTGCAGCTGTCCGTTCTGCTGTTTTCCCGGTCGGTACTCCATTTTCATCTACGATATCCAAATATTCCATACTCTACTACCCCTGTTTGTCGTCTCTTTCTTTCTATTTTAACGGAATCTATCGCCATGTCAATCTTACGTGAACCCTCCATGTCCGGAATAGAAAGCCAACCCGTCCGTCTGTTTTCTCCTATATCTTAGACACATTTCAAAAACTGGGAAATTTTGCTACACTCTTTCAATTCTGTGAATTGAGGAACCTCATTTCCTGCGATATGATACAGCTATAAAACAAACAGAGGAAAAAATTTCTCATTGTTTCCCGAAAATTCGGGCATCCTTTTACTGACAAATTGGTATTGAAAATCGAAAATGGAGGATTTTATCATGGCAAAGAAACATTCCGGTCTTTCAAAAGCAGCTGTCCTCGCAGCAGGCGTCGGCGCAGCAGCATTTGCAGCAAAAAAACATACAGACCATCTTGCAGCGGAAGGTCAGACCTTGTCCGGTGAGATTAAAGAAGCAGTCGCAAAGACCGCAGAAAAAACCATCAAAATGCCTGCTCCTGACCCGAGCTATCGCAACACAGAGCGGGGCAAATATGAGAAAAACAGCAAGGGCATTTACTACACCAACGGTAACTACGAAGCATTCGCCCGTCCCGAAAAACCGGAAGGCGTTGACAACAAAAATGCATATCTGGTGGGTAGCGGACTGGCTTCTCTCGCAGCAGCGTGCTTCCTTGTAAGAGACGGTCAGATGCCCGGCTCCCACATCCACATTCTGGAAGCGATGGACGTTGCAGGCGGCGCATGTGACGGTATCTTTGATCCCTCCAGAGGCTATGTAATGCGCGGTGGACGTGAGATGGAAAATCATTTCGAGTGCCTGTGGGATCTGTTCCACAGCATTCCTTCCCTGGAAAAGCCCGGTGCATCCGTACTGGACGAGTATTACTGGTTAAATAAGCACGATCCCAACTACTCCCTGTGCCGTGCAACCGTAAACCGCGGTGAAGACGCACACACGGACGGCAAGTTCAATTTAAGCCAGAAGGGCTGCATGGAAATCATGAAGCTGTTCCTGACAAAAGATGAAGACCTATACGACAAGACCATCGAAGACGTATTCGATGACGAGGTATTCAACTCCACCTTCTGGTTATACTGGCGCACCATGTTTGCTTTCGAGAACTGGCACAGCGCACTGGAAATGAAGCTGTACTTCCAGCGTTTCATCCACCATATCGGCGGACTCCCGGATTTCAGCGCACTGAAATTCACCAAATACAATCAGTATGAATCCCTGATCCTTCCGATGAAGAAATACCTGGAGGACGCAGGCGTACAGTTCCAGTTCAATACCGAGGTTACCAACGTTATCTTTGATTTCCATGACGGCAAAAAGGTTGCAAAGACCATCGAATGCAAGGTAAAGGGGAAAGAGCAGAAAATTGCCTTAACCGAAAACGATCTGGTATTCGTAACAAACGGCAGCTGCACAGAGGGAACGATCTACGGAGATCAGAATCACGCTCCGGTGGGCGATGCAGAGGTTCGCAACAGCGGCGTATGGGATCTGTGGAAAAATATCGCCCGTCAGGATCCTTCCTTTGGTCATCCCGAGAAGTTCTGCTCCGATATTGAAAAGACCAACTGGGAATCTGCAACTGTTACCACTCTGGACGACAAGATCATTCCTTATATTGAGAAAATCTGCCAGAGAGATCCCAGAAGCGGCAAAGTCGTTACCGGCGGTATCGTAAGCTGTCAGGATTCCAGCTGGCTGTTAAGCTGGACCATCAACCGTCAGGGTCAGTTCAAAGAACAGGATAAGAAGCAGGTTTGTGTATGGGTATACAGCCTGTTCACCGACGTTCCCGGCGATTATATCAAGAAGCCCATGAAAGAATGCACCGGTAAGGAAATTACAGAAGAATGGCTGTATCATCTCGGCGTTCCGGTAGAGGAAATTCCGGAGCTGGCAGAGCACAGTGCAGTCTGCGTTCCTACCATGATGCCTTATATTACCGCATTCTTCATGCCCAGAGCAAAGGGTGACCGCCCTGATGTTATCCCGGATGGCTGCGTAAACTTCGCATTCCTGGGTCAGTTTGCGGAAACCCCCAGAGACACTATCTTCACGACAGAATATTCTGTTCGTACTGCTATGGAAGCCGTTTACGGACTGCTTGGCGTAGACCGTGGTGTTCCGGAGGTATGGGGCAGCGTTTATGATATCCGTGAACTTCTCGACAGCTCCGTAAAGCTGATGGATGGCGTATCTCCGCTGGAGATCGAACTTCCCGGACCGCTCAATAAGCTCAAGAAGCCTCTGTTAAAAGCAATTTCCGGTACAGTGATCGAAAAGCTTCTGCGCGACCATAATATTCTCAAAGAAGGCATGATGTAATTCCATTTCCAAAAAGGGGCAGCGCCTGGGGATTTTCCCGGGCGCTGCCCCTGATTCATGACAATAGAATGCTCGCAGAGCGTGCATTCTATTGTTTTTTATCAATCTGCTTCTGTCCGGACTGCTTCCTTCAGAATCCGCACCATCAGTTCTACACTTCCGACGTGGTATCCGCAGCTTCCGTAAATGCCAGTGCCATCCGGTCTGACAGCTGCCAGAACCGGGAGCTTTTCGGCAAGCCTCATTCTCTTCGCAGTTTCCTGCCAGCCACAGAGGGTACCGGACGCTGTGTCACCAGTCGCGGTGCGCGGTGCGGCATTGGCATCCGAAGCGCCGTCAGATATATCGTATAAAATTTCTATCTCAGATCCCGCATCCAGCGCCAGCACTTCCTGCAGCGTTTTATGCTGCAGGTCTTTTTCCTGCCGCAGAACGAAAAGCAGCTGACAGCCAATTCCTTTGGAATTTCCTTTTGCGTCCTTTTCCAGTGCCAGAACCTCATTCAGCACATGCTCTGTCGGCTCCGCCCCGATTTCCAGAAATGCCAGAATACTGCGTTTTCCGCTTACCAGCTTTTCCAGGCTGGAAAGCGTTCCATCTGCTCTCTGTAAGAGGATGTCCCGAAGCAGGCAGCTTTGTATTTCATCCAATACACTGTTTTTTTCCCACGGCATCACGCCATCCGTTTTTTCAAAATCCGGCATATAAAGCTCGGTCTGTTTCTCCTTTTCGATCGCAAACAAAAGCTCTGCTGCCTCCTGATCCCCGTTCAATAGCCGTTTTACTGCAATCAGGCGATAAATTCCCACCGGAAGTAAAAGCTCTAACGTTTCCTTTTCAAATACCAGTCCGGCATGATTCATTGTCACGAAATGATCCTTTTCCAGACGCCCCAGCGTCCAGTGCTGCGCATAAATCCATTCTTTTCCCGGAATATTTCGCAGCAGAAGCGTTCCTTTCGAGGCCTGCGCCCTGCTGACCGGTACATGGAATGCGCCGTCCGCCCAGTATTCCGGAAGCATCAGGCTTTTATCCAATCTCGCCGGGATATTCAGGCTTCTGCAAATCGCAATAAACAAAATCGTCCGGGAAACTGCACTGCCCATTTTCAGCTTCAGACAGCCGATCGGCGACGCACAAAGGGTATTATATTCTTCTTCCGGGATATCGGTAATATTTTGGTTTACATAATTCCATATCAGCTCTGGATTGGAGACAAATGCTTCCTGCTCCTGAGCAGTCAGCACACTGCAAATGTAACTTCTGTAAGCGCCGATTTCTTCCAGCCAGATTCTGGGACACAGCAGATCCTGTACATGTATATCTTCTGACCAGCTGCCGCGCTTTGCTGACAAGTGGTCTTCCAGCACTTCTGCCCGCAGATCTTTATTATCTTTTTTCGTCAGACTGTCCAGCAGCTTTTTGCGATCCGGGTTATCATCCTTTTCCAGAAAAGCTGTCAGCTCCTCTGCATTCTCTCCCGCAACGCGCATCCTCTCTTCCTCCTCCGGATGCACTGCAATCGCGTGCCGGGTCAGCTGATCAAAGCGTTCTTCCCGCAGCTTCACTGCATCTGCCAGTCTCCGCGTGCCGCGCGACACTTCTTCCTCACTCAATACACTTTCCCGGACAACGACTTCTTTCGGAGCGCAGAGCTTCGCCAAATGCCATTCGCAGGCAGAAACGCCAGAAAGCGCATCTTTCATTCCCGCTTCCGAATCCTTCAGCACAAGCGTAACAGCGCAATCTACATCTGCCGCCCCGACGCCGTACTCTGCCAGATTACAATAACGCTCCACAAACTTTCCCTCTGACCGCGCCTGCAGCCGGATGTCGCCCAGCCCAAGCCTGATCGAAGTCTCACCCTGTTCGTCGGTTTCCAGCACTGCTGCCGGGAAATATTCCGCCATGTTCAGAATTTCCACCGAAACTTGTGCATGCGCTGCCGGGGTGTTGTCCTGTTTTCGCACCTGAATCCGGAGCTTGCGTGTCTTTGTATAGGAAGCGGTGACATTGTGGCAGACAACCGCGCCATCCCTGCCGATTACCTCTTCCCGCTTTCCCGCCGCATAATCGCCGAATGTGCGGCTGTGAATCAAAAGCGCCTGTCCGGCAGGTCCTGTAAACCAGCCGCGATCCAGTTTTTCTTCCGGCTCGCAGGCCCCTAAAAAGTGCCATTCTCCATTTACCCAAACCTCGACCCAGGCATGGTTATCGTCGCAGTGCGCCCAACGCGGCGTGTATACCTGACGTGCTGCAAGCCCGACACTGCGCAATGCCGTCACCGTAAAGGTGGATTCTTCTCCGCAGCGTCCTTTTCCGCTCCGATACATCGTCATCGGCCCCGCCGTTCGGTCATCCGCCATTTCATACGTTGCATGCTCTGCGCACCAGTAGTTGATCTCCACCGCTGCCTGATATTCGTCCAGTCCTACAATTCGGTCTTTTAACTGCTCGTAAAAAAAACTGCGGCAATCGCTGATGTCCTCCGAGTTGATCCGATAATACAGTACGTCGTGGACAAACAGATCCTCCGGCAGCTTCTTGCACCAGTCTATCGTTTTCCGCAGCCAGAGGGCATGGCGCACATAACTCAGAAATATTTCAAACGGATATTCCCCGGCATCCCGCAGCGGCATCGTCCCGTAAAAAAATTTTATCAGCAGGGCCTCTTCCTCGCTGCACAAAGACAAGCCTGCCTCTATTTCGGATATAATCGGCGCAAAATATTTTTTTCTATTTTCAAAGTGTGTTTCCGCATATATTTTTAATTGTTCTGAAAATTCCATGTTTCCTCTTATTTCCGCGCACGCTTTTTGCGCATACCGAGTTTGTGTCAAGTGC